>Ga0233412_10000478_pt1 | contig 23277 bp, 30 predicted proteins | sample Na_anoxic_4_MG_FD_180667 | JGI IMG/M metagenome (GOLD analysis project Ga0233412, IMG submission 180667) | Seawater microbial communities from Saanich Inlet, British Columbia, Canada - Na_anoxic_4_MG | ecosystem: Environmental > Aquatic > Marine > Inlet | place: Canada: British Columbia...
ACAAACTTGGGATAAGTACTTACAACAGAAAGTAAGACAGCAGATCCCTAACAAAGAAGAACAATTCTACTTAAACTTTAGACAAGGTTTAATAAACGCAGAACAACTCTTTGATGATGAAAGAGATGCTAATTCTTTTATAAACACATATCTTGCTAAGAACGTAATGAGTTTAGCTGACGTAGATACAGGTCATATTGGTGACAGAATCTTTAGTGATATAAGAGGGAATTATCAAGCCACTCTTCCTGCTGAACAAAGACAAGAAATTAAAATGAATGAAGTGAAACAGATTTTGTTTAGAGAGCTTCCTGGTTTTAACGAAGGACAGATTAACGCATTAGCTCAAGACATAGTATTCAACAATAAAAATGTTTATGAAGTAATTAAAAAAAACAAAGGTGATGAAGTAACAGATACTAAAAGATTAATAGACCGACAAGGTATTTACAATTTGTATCAAATTACTAATTGGGGAACAAATGGTAAATTAGAGAAGCATTTAGATACGAAATTACCAGAAAAGGTTCATAAAGATTTAGAAAATACTTCTGTTTGTGTTAGATTTGGTAATTATTTTGAGAACTATATTCAAGTCAGTGAATTATTTTTGATAGAAAAATCAGGTAAACCGTACATATTATATACTGGAGACAATGAAGAAATAAAATATACTGAAAATAATGAAGAAATATTTGATGATACGTCAGAAGAAGACCAGCCCTGGCGGGCGGATAAAAATCTACTATATCTTTTAAATAAACATATAAACTTGTTAAATGTTTCAATAGTAAACCAGGATACAATGCTATTTGCTGAATTGCTTTCTTCGGGAGTCAAGCCAAGTTCTGCAACATTAAATGAAGCATTAGGCATGGGAAACATTAAAGCAGCTAAAATGACAGTTGAAATGGGTGTTAAAGCTGATGAAGAAACTTTCGATCTTGCAATATGGACTGAAGAGATAGAAGCAATTAAACTTGTTGACGGAATAGGTGCTAAACCTGATGAAAATTCATTACATTCTGCATTTCGAACAAAAAATGCAGAAATAATACAATTAGTTATTGATTTGGGTGCTAAACCTGATCAAAATGCATTAGGTTATGCGATAGGAATACAAAATGCAGAAATAGTTAAATTAGTAATACAAGCTGGTGCTAAACCTGATGAAAGTTCAATGGATTATGCAATAGGAACAAAAAATGCAGAAATAATACAACTGGTGATTCAGACTGGGGCTGAACTTAGTTCACACGCATTAAAACGTGCAATAAAAACGCAAAATGCAGAAATAGTTAAATTAGTAATTCAAGCTGGTGCTAAACCTGATATTCATAAAAAAAGATTAGGAAACATTGTAAATACATTAAATGAAGCGGTACAAACAAATAATATAGAAATAGTTAAACTAGTAATACAAGCTGGTGCTAAACCTGATGGAGATACAAACTATTATGCTCATCATACAGAAAATCCAGAAATAATACAACTAGTTAAAAAGTCGTATGAATTATTACATTTGGAACAAAACATGAATTCTAACAAAAACTGGTATACAAAAACAAAAACCAGTGCTTTAACAAATATAGAAAGAAGTTCTTTGGAAGCACCTGGTGGAAAGATAGAGCAAGAAGTCAATATAGGAGGTTATGATTTGTTCATTTCTTCTCTTCCTTTTTTTGGCGAAAATATGCCTAGATATCAGATTGGGATAAAAAGAGAAGATCTTGACATAAGCACTCCTGAAGCTCAGTTTGAAAAACGAGAGATAAAGTTACCGCAAGAAGACTATACGTTAGTTGTTGATAAGATGCAAAATCAGATTAGACAGTGGATAAATCAGTATGGTCCGCTTCTTGCTGCTTCTATGAATGCAGATAAAAATACTAAATATAACAGCATATTATCTTCTATGGGATTCTCTGTAAACCAAGTTAATATGTTTGGTACAACTATGAATATTGTAACATGAACTGGTATAAGACAGCAGATATAACACAAACTTGGGATAAGTACTTACAAAATAAAGTAAGACAGCAGATCCCTAATAAAGAAGAACAGTTCTACCAGAACTTCAGACAAGGCTTAATTAACGCTGAACAACTTTTTACAAATGAAGGAGACGCTAATTCTTTTATTAACACATATCTTGCTAAAAACGTAATGAATTTAACAGAAGTAGATACAGGTCATATTGGTGATAGGATCTTTAGTGATATAAGAAATAATTATCAAGCAACTCTTCCTGCTGAACAAAGGCAAGCAATCAAGATGAATGAAGTCAAACAGACTCTTATGAGAGAGTTACCTGGTTTTAATGAAGAGCAGATTAATGCCTTAGCTCAAGACATAGTATTTAATAATAAAAATGTTCATGAAGAAGTTAAGAGACATCAAGGAGAAACAGAGACTGACACTAAGAAATTGGTAGATCAGGAAGGCATTTACAAAGTCTATCAAATTGTTAGTTGGGGTACGAATGGAAAACTTGAAAAGCATTTAGATGATATCAATAATAGAACAGCACCAGTTCATAAAGATTTAGAAGGGACTTCTGTTTGTGTAAGATTCTCTGATTATTTTGATGAATACATGAATAACAATAGTGCTGGTGGCCTGTTCTTGATAGAAGAATCTGGGAAGCCATATATATTGTACACAGGCAATAACCGAGAAATAAATTATACTGCTAACAATGATAGTATTTTTGATAGATCGTACACAGAACTACTTGAAAACAAAAATTTGTTTAGACTGTTAAGTAGAAATTGTAATGTACTATTGATTAAAGCTATAAATGCTGAAAACGAGTCATTGGTTGATTCTCTTTTAGAAGCTGGAGCGAAACCGTCTGGAGAAGCACTTGATGAAGCGATTCATACAAATAATAAATTTACAATTGGCTCTATGATAAGTGCTGGAGCAAAACCAACAGAACACACATTAAACTCCGCAATTGGGACGATAAATGTAGATATTGTCAACCTTGTTTTATTGATGGGAGCAAAACCTACAGAAATGACGCCAGAGCCATATGCTTTAAAAATGACTCCTGAAGAATTACATCATTTACTTCCACCAGCGGTAGGGGTAAATACTTTAAATGAAGCCATATCAACAGCAAACATAGATATAGTAAAATTAATAATTGATAAAGTTGATGTAAAAACTGATCTATGGACACTAGATTATGCTGTTAGATCCGGAGATACAGATATCGTAGAACATGTATTGCAATTAGGTGCGAAACCTAATCTAAAAACGTTACAAGAAGCTATAAGAATGGAAAGTCCAGACATGATCAAACTAGTAATTAATTCTGGTGTAAAACTTCCTAAAAGGAAGCAGGATGAAAGCATACCAATGTATCAAAGAAACCCTGAATTATATCTTGCTGGAAGAACAGGAAATTCAGAAGTAATAAAACTCATTGTCGATTTCGTACATTCACAAGATACAGTAAATGCTTCTAATAAGAATTGGTATAAGCAAGTAAAATTAGCACAGATCGATGGTGAGTACTGGATAATGGATGGACAAGCCGTATTCGCTGATGATACAGTTGTAGGCGTTGGACATGAAGCTTATGTTATTCAAACCCTAATAGACGAAAACGATATAGATGAACAACAAATATATCAAATAAGTGCAAAAGAAGATATGATTGCGATGTTGGCAGAAAAAGGTGTAGATCAAGAAGCGATGAATTTGCTTGTTGATTACTTTTTGGCGATTAATAGATTAGATCCGAGAGAATATGCGATGAAGAATTGGGGATGGAAAAGACTTGTTGGACCGAATGTTCAAAGTTGGACTCTAACTGCTGGCGATTTAAAATCTATGGGACAAGGAATATGGGATGCATACGGAGAAGTGTCTGATAAGGTCGTATATGATCTTTATGTAGATGGAAGCAGAAAAATGTATAGTAGCGTTCCTTTATACGCTTTTGAAGATGGACAGCCAGGAGCTATGAGAAATTATCAAAGAATGGACTTTTAAGGAGTAAGTAATTTGAACTGGTACTTCGACTGGGATACAATGAACTGGTATAAAAAAGCACAAATTATAATGAATGACAACGATGAAAATAACGGGATTCCCTATACAGACATAGGACATAATTCTTACACAGATAAGAAGTTAGGTTTCCTATGGTTTTGGGGAAACGGCAAATTGATAGTGGAGGAGCAGGATTATCGTGGTCTTTATACTCATGAAACGATGATGCCAGGTGCTTTTGCTGAAGGGTATTACAAAGGCAGATATGATCCAAACACTAATAAATTGAGTCTTGTAAGACCTGATGATGAGATAGTCAGAGATGTTCCTAAACCGTTGATAAGAGCATTAACTGGAAGATTTGGGAAAGATATAATCATACACGTATATTAATTATGAATTGGTATAAACAAGCAGAAATTCAGGTTGGATCGAAAGGAACATATCTTGTAGGTAGAGAGCAAGTTCCTGTATCGATTACGGGGCAGGAAGAGGTTCAGGGGGTCATGTATTGGGTTGGAGTTGATACGAGTAGTCATAGGAAGATGTATATTTATACACCATCTAATTTTACGCCAGAATCTTTTTAAAATCTTTTTCGCAAAAATATAGTTGAAAAGGTCAAAGCGAAGAGTGACATTGATATAGGTTCTGGGATAACTTTATATTCAACTGTTGGCATTCTGTTTTCATATAAAATCCTATAGCAATTGGCATCATAGTCATTTCCTATTGTTGTGTCCATATCTATATAGAATTTCAAGTCATAAAATTCTGCTTCTCCATAAAACTCATCTGGGAGAATGAATATCTCATCAAATACCTTATATGTATGTTTAAGTTGTAGATCTTCATATAATATAGGGTCTTCTCTTGTATAGACTTCTATCAACTCTTTTGATTGGTGAGGGATCGTGTCAGCAAATGCTGTCGTACAGAGTAAGAACAGTAATAGTATATATTTTTTCATGCTTTTATTATAACATAATTTTTTATCACTTAATAAAAAAAAGAGGAAAAATAGATTTTATCGATAATATAAGTTAGAGTAAAAACAATAATATAAGGATTAAACTTATGGCTTATGAATTTGATAAAAATGGAAATACGATTAACCCGGCGGAAAACGAACCTCTTGAATTGTTAGCAGGTTCTAATTTGACTTTTAGTAGTGTTAGAATCAATACTGCTGGGACTCAATCGTTACTTTCTCAAACTGTTGGTCAGACTCAGAGACTACATGCTTTGACTGTAACTTTGGATGCTGCTGGAACTGTATCGATACAGGACGGCGACAATAATATATTAGCTGGTCCATGGTTCTTGGGAACTAATGATGATAGTCTTGATATTTTTAGAGGCGATTCAGGCAATTGTGCGATTCAATCTAGTTCAACAGGTGCAGGTCTTCAGATAGTTGCTACTGGCGGAAATTGTAGAGGACAAGCTTCAGTTTCGACTGGATAATTTTCTTTTGTGACAATTTTTATGTTATAATACTTTTTTGATTTTTAAATAAGGATAAATTGATGACTTGGTACAAAGAAGCACAAGAATATAAAGTAATGTATGTAATTCGTGGCGTTTCTGGGAGCGGTAAATCGACTCTAGCTAAAGAGTTAGGTAAAGAAGGCGTCATATTAAGTACCGACGATTATTTCTATGATGATAATGGTAATTACAATTTTGATCCTAAAAAATTATCAGTTGCCCACAAATGGAATCAAGATAGAACTGAAGAAGCTATGCAACAAGGCAATTCTCCAATTGTTGTAGATAATACTCATGTTAAATTGTGGGAAATTCGTAAGAGTGTAGAGTTAGCTCAACAATATGGATATGAAGTTAAGTTTGCAAAACCAGACTGGAGTACTGAACTATATAACGAAGAAGGCAAATGGAATTTTGAGTTTCTTAAAGGCAGAAATAGTCATGGAGTCCCAGATCATGCTCTACAAAGAATGATAGACAATTTCGAATATGATCCAACCGTAGAAAAAATATTGAACTCTAAAGCCCCTTGGGAGTCAATTACCCCTTCTTTTAGGAAGGGGCTTGAACCGTGAGGTTTAACGTAAGAGTTGATTAGGGAGCTTAGTTAAGAAAGTTAATTATGCAGAAGTTTAATTTAAAGTTAAAGAACACACCAAAGGATGCTCCACAAGTCCTTTGCTCTGTAAATTCTTCATTAAACAAAGATCAAAGTCTTAGTGTGAAGAATAAAGTACTGGAATTAAACAGTCCCGATGTGGATCTACCTCAACGTAAAGAGGAGAAGAACTTGAGAGTCTCTTCTATGGTTTACGTATTAAATAAACGAGGAGAACCTTTGATGCCTTGTTCTCCACAGAAAGCAAAGAAACTGATTAAGGAGAATTTAGCATGTATAGTTAGAAGAAGTCCATTTACTATTCAGTTAAAATATGCGACTGGAGAGAATAAGCAAGAAGTAACATTAGGAATAGATTCTGGAGCTAAGAATATAGGTTTTAGTACAGTCTCAAAAGAAAAAGAATTAATAAGTGGAACTGTCATTTTAGATGACAAAATGAAATCTAGATTAGATAATAGAAGAATGTATAGAAAACATAAAAGAAGTAAACTTTGGTATAGAAAACCTAGATTCAATAATAGAGTTTCTACTAAGAAAAAAGGTTGGCTACCACCTTCTATTTTGAGAAAATATCAGACTCACTTAACTCTTATCTATAAGATTAAGAGATTATTACCTATTAAACAAGTAATAGTAGAAGTAGGTAATTTTGACATACAAAAAATTAAGAATCCAGATATTAAAGGGAAAGAGTATCAAGAAGGTGATTTATTAGGATATAACAACATAAAGTCTTACATTTTTGCAAGAGAAAGTTATAAATGTCAACTTTGTGACAAGTCTGTAATTGGTAGAAAGACTAATTTACATCATATTATCCCTAAACCTGAAGGAACTGACAAGTCTGATAATTTAGCCTTATTGCACAAAAAGTGCCATAAAAAACTTCATGAACAAGGTTTGCAAGGTAAGTTAAAAAAGAGTAGACAATACAAAGAAGCAACATTTATGAATATTGTTAAGAATAGATTTCAAAAAGATTTAGATTGTAAAGTAGTTTTTGGATATGAAACTTTTACTAAAAGAAATGAGTTAGATCTGCCTAAAAATCATGTTAATGATGCTTTTGTAATTTCTGGTGGAGAGAAACAGATTAGGACTATCCCTTTTGAGGTTGCACAAAAAAGAAAAAACAATAGATGTTTACAAAAGAATAGAAAAGGTTTTAAACCTTCTATTAGGAAACAAAGGTACTCTATCAGACCTAAAGATTTAGTAAAAATAGAAGGTAAACTTTTTGTAGTTAAAGGTATATCTAGTTATGGAAAGTGTATTAGTCTAATTAACGAATTAGGAAAAACCGTTAATAAATCAGTTAAAAAAATAGATTGGGTTTTTCATAATAAAACGTTGATATGGGAGAAGACTACAGTTCATCTAAAAGAAAGTTTGCTTACATAATAGGATAAAATTATGAAAAAGTATTTGGCTGTTATATTTATTGGCGTTTTATTGTTTACTGGTTGCGGTAAGATAAGACATAGTAGAAGTCATTATGTCAGACCTTCTCATCCTCAAATTCGTCATGGACGTTATGTAAGACCTTCTCATCGTTCTACTTATCGTTCCCCTGTTCGTCATGGCAGTTCTCGCAGTAATCATATTCGTAGATAATTTACAAAAAAAGATTAAAGTCGCTACGGCGAATTGTCGATATAGATGATAGTTAAAGAGAAGGCAATGTTAAAGAAAAGCGTTGCCAAGAAAACGGTAAACCGAAAAGCATGTTGCTAAAAAGGTAAGCCAAAAGTGTGAAAGGAGCATATAATGTCAACACACATCAAATTTGCCGAAAAGGTCGTAAAAGCCGCAGAAGTAATCTCCCAAAGCGTAGCATTCAAGTCAGAAGGTAATTCTAATCTAGAAAACGCTGAAACTTTTGTCTGGGAAAAACTTGAAAAGTTGGGAATCGTACAAGGAGACGCAGCATCTTATTCCCTTATTGCAGAAGGCTATTGTAAAGAGGGAGACGCAAGAGCAGTATTTTGTGAGGGTTCTCCTCCTGTAATTGCTGTTCCTTGGTTTCGAAAAATCTGGGCAGTTCTCTCAGATGGTAAGCCTACTGAAATTTCAGGAACATTTAGCGGAAATGAAGACATCAAAGAGCTTGCTAAAATAATGGTTGGAGATCGTCCTGCATCTCAATGGGCAGACAAAGCTCTTATCGAGGCTTACAGTCCTGATTGTTCTGGCGAGATTATAGACGAATTCAAGAAAAGAGCAGATGGTAGAGCTATCATAGCTTTTGAGAATGAATCTGCTGGGACTGTTGATGTAAGTATTACTGTTGAGTTGCTAAGACAGTCTCGTAGACGTAACACTCCAAAAATCTACAAAGCTAACGGAAGAGTTTACAAGCTTTATACTGTAGGCGTATTTCCAAGCGAGATTTACGAAGAGTCGCCTCTTGCCCCAGGAACACTTCTTTACAATGGTAACTGCGAAGTTAGCGGAATGGACTTCACTGGAGTTTCTAAAGAAGCAAGACAATTCTTAAGAGTTGCTTATAACGAAGGCGTTACACCAAGAAAATCTGATAGAATGGCGATGCTTGGTATCGTTACAGCAGCAAAAAGCGGTATCGAAGAGCTTAAGAATATCTTCCCAGAGGTTGGTATCGTTTATGATGAACTTGCAAAGACAGATGAACTTCCGTCTCTCAAGTCTACAACTGCTAACCAAAACGGAAATAGCAATTCAGATCCGTTTAACGGCAACAAAAGGTTTTAAATTAACTAGTTAGAGAGTGGGTGAAATATCCCACTCTTTTAACTTACTTTTTAGGAGAAAAAAATGGCTAAAGAAAAAAGCGTAAAAATCTATCATCTAATCATTCTTGACAACAGTGCTTCAATGGCTAGTGTCACAATGCAAACCATTGAAGGAGTCAATACTCAGTTAAAGACAATAAAAGCAGATGCAGATGAATTCAAAGATCAAGAACATATATTCTGCTTGGTTACGTTCGGTGATAAAATTAAGTATGATGTTTGGAAACAAGCAGCAAATACAATTGAAGAGTTGACTAATAAGACTTATATAGCAAACGGATGGTCTACCGCAATGTGCGATGCTATCGGTGGAGGCATTAATGGTCTTCGTAACGAAATCGTAGAAGAACTTAAAAATGAAGATACTAAAGTTTTTGTTAACATCTTTACTGATGGTTATGAAAATTCTTCAAAAGAGTTTGATGCTAAAGACTGTAAAGAACTTATAGAAGAAGTACAGCAAACGGGACAATGGGTTGTTGCCATGGTTGGTTGCGAAGAAAATGTATTTGAAGAAGCTGCAAAAATGGGAATTCATCAAGGCAATACTGTGAAGTATGCAAGAGGAGCAGTTGGAACCCAAGTTGCAATGCAGCATCTGTCTAGAGCAAGACATAAAATGTCTGATGATGTTAGCAAAGGATTGTATAGCTCTGATACGACTACCTCTTATATGGCAGATACGGTTGTTCCTACAGCAACTAACGTAGACCCACTCAATCCTAATAATATGTTAATTACTGCAAATGATGGTCATGAAAATATTAATGATATTAATATGAATATCGATGCTGGCGATCTTATTAACAAAGCCGCTGATGTGGAGGATGAAAATAATGAATGATACACAACATAACTTTGCGAAGAAACTCGCTCCTAGAGGCAATGTGGACGTTATGGAGCATGCTGGGTTCAAAGCTAGACTCATGATGGCTAAAAGATTAGAAGGTGACAGAGTTCACGGGTTACCACCTGGACTTCCTGTCCCAGTATTCCCGATTGCTGCTTTACCCGCAGCACCTGAAGGTTGGGGCAGAGCAGCAGGAACATATGTATGCCCCGTGGCTCCGGACTGGGGACTCTGGTTTGACTTTACCATGAATGATCCCCTCAATACTGCCATTCTGCCTAGTATAAAAGGAATGAATCCTATTACTGGGCAAAAGATTAATACAATTGATCTTGAACAGTACAAAGATAAATGTCCTATTCATGGATGTGACTTATCTCATGAGAGATATTGTGAGGAATGTGGTTATAAGCTTCCTCCTCAGAATTATATTTGTACAGCACCACTTTGGTGGGATGGGTTTAGACAACCTGATGGAAGTGTAAGACAGTTCTTTTTCTCTGAGGAAGAGGAAAGAGATGTTGCTTCTGCTGTTATTGGCAAGAAGAATACGGTTCCTGCTTTTGGATTCGCTTTCTTTAAACCAAAGAATCCAAGAGTAATGGCGAAAGAAGAACTCACAAGAGGAGGCATTGTGCTTGATGATTGTGGTGATGATGCTACATATGGAGGAGCAATGGGAGCATCAGCAGGTGCCAATGAGACATTTTCAAAGCCTGTGTTCTTTAGTCCTATGCATACTCCTGACAATTGGAAGAATGCAACAATAAAACAAGTATTAGAAACAGATGAAGGAAGAACTCTCATGGCTCAAAGCATGACAGAACCTCTTAGGAAATCTGTAAATTATAGCAGCGATGAGATTAGCGTTAAATCGTCAAAAGATTTAGAAGCTAAAAATATTCTTAGAAATAAATCTGTTTCTGTGGGTGCTGGAGCAAAAATTGACCAAGAACTACAACAAGACACTTTAGATATGAAAGACTGGAATGAAGAAGCTTCTGGTATCATTCGTCTTTACTTTGTCTTTGAACCTCAGTTTACGAAGATGTTGAGAGAGGGCGGTATCAAGGATATCGTTGGTAATAAAGTTGGTTATCTGGATGGGGTACCAGTCGGCTAATCTATGAATAGTGATAAGAAAAAGGCTACTCTTTTTAGGGTGGTCTTTTTTTTTATCAAGGATTTATCTTATTTTTTGCGAAAATATTAAATATGAATTGGTATAAACAATCACAAGCGATCCATGAACGAGATGAACATGATCTTACTTATCATGGTATAGGTCACCCTAATGAAGAATGGAGACCAAGAACGAGAGATACAAGTGAATTTGAAGATTCTTTTTTAGCTTGGGTTTGGGACGGTGAAAGGATTTCAACAGGGACAGAACACAGTAAAGAAATGGGCTATGTGCATAATAGATATTGCGGTAGATATGAAGAAAACAATGAGGAAAAAAGAGTTAGTATAATTGTCCCGAGAGATAAACAGTTTCGTGAAATCCCAAATATTTTAATAAAAGCGTTAAATAGGAAGTTTGGAGATGATATAAACATATATATGTTTGATCAATAATTATGAATTGGTATAAAGAATCACAGACATACGAAGATATAATGCAATATCCAGATGAATATGATGATGGCAATTTAAATGCTCATAGATATTTCTCGATAGGTCAAAATGAGACACAAGATGATAGTTTTTGTTGGATATGGGTAAATAATCAATTACATGTAGCTGAAGGTCCAACTACTCATGGTGCAGCTTTTGGTTATATGTTTGAAAAAATAAGAGAAGTAGATGATTATTACAGAGGCTGGTATGACCCTACACAAAATATGTTAAGTGTTGTCACTATCGATTATAAAGAGGGAATTCAACCTACAGAAGAAAGTCTTCCAAGTCCATTAAGAAGATCGTTATATAGGAAATTTGGTCAAGACATTCAAATGGTATTATTTTAACATGAGTTGGTATAAACAAGCTAAAATAGATCAGACAGCAGTCAAAGCTTTAGAAAAAAGCCTAATGGAAAAACATATAGGCTTAGATTTGGACCTGTGGATATCTAACGCTGGTTATGTTGAACTTGCTGTTATAGAAGTTCCAAAAGATTTACAAGGTTTAGGGATAGGGCACGAAGTAGTTGAAGAAGTTAAACAATTCGCTCAATCAATTGGATTACCTGTTGTTTTAAGACCTAGTGCAAATACTGGTAAAAAACAATCATTAGAAAGATTCTATAAAGATTTGGGATTCATGCATAACAAGGGCAAAAATATTGATCATAGATACACTTCTCCTATCTCTCCTACAATGTATTGGAAACCTGAAGAAGAGCAAATCTAATAAAAGAGTGCCATTTTTCAATGACACTCTTTTTTAATAAATAGATCAATATAATAAGGATAAAAATTGTTTTCGATCTATTTATTTATCTTTTTCCAGCTTTATCGTTTTGATTGTAGTTTGTGCATCTTTGTCTTGCTCTTTCATCATTTCGGTTCTGAAAAGTTCTGTAACTATTTTTTTCTGATCTGGCGTAAGATCGGAATGAGCGTTAATGGCAGTTTTGAAAGATTGCCCGCCAACGACTACTTGCTCCAACGGTTTCTTCCATTTCAGTCCTGCTGATATTCTTTCGATGATGCTTCCAAAGATAGGGATTATGCTACCTATTGCTCTACCGATCATACCGATGATTGGTTTTGCTGCTGGGAAAACGAAGTAAAGAATCAGCAGTATTGCACCGCCAAGGATACCGAACCAGAATAGATTCTTGATCCACATCCATATAGAGTCAAATAATGTCCATCTAAAGCCTCCAGTGGTTGCATCTATTCCACCATCTTTATTAGTAGACAGTTTCATTGGTTCTTGTTTAGCTATAACTTCGCCAGCACTTACACCGAAAGGAGATACAATTCTTGCTATTTTAACTGTTCTCTTTATATGTGTACTGGTTCCATAATGTTCTTCTCTTGATGGAGTTTGCATTATGATTCGTACAGTTTGCCCATTTTGATCTATTGCTGTCATTTGTGTTTCTTGGGCTGGGTCTTTAACTTTACTTGGATCACATCCACTAGCTATCATTAAAGCTGACATAGCGAGTAGAGTTATTCCTATGATTACGCCAAGGGTTGTATTAGTTGTACTCATTATTTACCTCCCTTTGGTTGAGGTCCAACTTGAGGAAAAGGGACATTAACTGGTCTAATGTAATACTTTCCATCTGTTCCTCTTGTTATTACATGATACTCGTACCTTCCTTCTCCTACAATAATTGATGTTTTTGGTGTCGTATCTATGCTTTCTGTGACGCTACCAAAAGAGCAGCCTGACAGTAATATAGATAGACCCAAAACAAGTGTCATGAAAAGGACGGAAACAGTTTTTATTGTCTTCATAACTTCTCTCCTGTATCTAAATATTATCTCGTTTCCTACTATTAATTTCGTCAAGATGTGGTTATGCTCCTCTATTTTTTTAATAAAATAGTATTGCAACGTGAAAAACTTAGAGTATCTTTTGAGTTTCTTTAAGTATTTCATTGATATCGCATTTGAGTTCATACCAACCTTCTGGCATTCCTGCAAGATGTTTGTTAACCCAGTGATTATAGTTGTTTGTCCATCTATTTTTTGTGAGTTGACTTGCTTTGTGGAGATTTTTTCTATTTGTTTTTGTTTCTTTTTGGGCGTGTTTTTCTGCTTGTTCTTTTATTTCTTCCCAATGATCCTTATTTTCTATGAAAGCTCCCCAATGAAGTAACTTTTTATCACTTGATATAGCCCAATGATCTACATTATAGTCTTTAATATTGATGAAAGCTTTTGTGAATTGAACTGCTTTTGGATCAAAACCTTCATCTTCTAGTTCTGGAACTGATAGATTGAATGGAGAATAGATATTATCATCTGTTATTGATAGTAGATCTTCTGAGAATATGTTACTCACAGCTATGATATCTAAGTCTCTTATCACTGAGTTTTTCTTTTGTGCATTTTTAACGAAAGATCCCCAAACAAGAACTGATTTAACACCATCTATTTCTGATATATTCTTAGCTATATTGTTTATATTAGCCTCAACAGTAACTATTGTAGGCATTGATTTCTTGTACCAAGAGTTTCCCATGATATTATAATTCGACAAAAAATTAATAAATCTTTTATTCTTTTGTAGGAAAAAGAGATAAAAAGGTGGAATAGTAAATATTCTGTAGTTTAGAAAGGAAAATGAGATGTCTTTTAAAACATTCTTTAAATTAGCTCAAGAAGAAATTGTACAAAACGAACCTGCTCCTGTACCAACTGGAGATGTGCAACTCGGTACTTCCCCTCCAAGTCCTGCCGTTCAACCAGTTGGTACTATCGATACGTTTGTTAACAAAGGTAAAAAAGGCAGCTATCTTGCTGTCAGCGTTAACGCAGATCCAGCAACAAAGAAACAAGCTAACGCTAAGTTTGTTGTTGGATTCAGTGGCTATAACGAGTTCAGAGGCAAGCCTACAAAGCTCGTAACCAAAGAAAACATTGCTGACGTAGAAGCCGAAGTCTATCAAGTTGCTCAAATCTTCAATCTTGAAGTTAATGCCAAAGGTCTTGAATATGCAAAAAGTACGTTAGCTGGGGAGAAATATGTTCCTAAACAATCAGAGTTTAAAGTCGAAGATCTCATCGTTCCTGGTGATGTAGACGCAACAGTTGATAATTTGGCAACAAAATTTAAAGATATATTGAAAGGAATTCCTGCATCAGATCAATCAAAAACAGTTGGCAATCTTATAGATCAACAACTTGAGATGTTGGCAGGAGAAGTCGATGATGCAGCAAAAAACAAATTAATACAAAATTTCTTAGCTATGTCTTCTCGCTTATATAACTATAGCTTTTTCAACCAAATGTTAATCTTCTTTCAAACTCGCGGTCAAGCTAAAGAAGTTCAATCATATAAAAAGTGGCAATTAATGGGAAGGCAAGTTAAAAGAAAAGAAGATCATCAATTAGGAGGTATTCTTATATACTATCCTATGATGTTAAAAAATAAAGATAGTCAAGGACAAGTTCGAATAAATCCACAAACTGGAGAAGAAGACAAGTTTGTAAGGTTTAAACTTGGAAATGTTTTTGATATTTCAGATACAGAACCATTCACAGGTGTCGCTCTAGAAAGATGGAAAAAGAAAAATGATGGTAAAAATCCATATGAACCTATAGCAAGAGATGTTTGGATGAGCGGAGACAATGAAGATACAGACTATACAGCAGCAATCAGAAATGCAGCTATAAAATTTGCAGATTCTGTAGGTATCCAAGTTGATCTTGGAAAAGACACTGGCACTGCTGGAGGATGGTCCGCTGGCGGTAATGTCGCTATCAATGTAGAGTCTGCTGGTGTAAGACAAGCAAGCACTATTATGCATGAAATAGCTCACGAACTAATTCACTGGGCAGAAAGAAAAGAAAAAGGTAAACATAAACTTGATTATGGACACAAAGAAATAGAAACAGACGCCGAAGCAAGTGCATATATTATTATGAAACACTTCGGATTTGAGGTTCCATCCGCTTCCAACTATCTCGCGTTAAAAGGTGTAAACTCTGCTGGTGTAAGAAAAAGAAAAAGTTACATTCAAAAGGCAGTCAAACAAATCATTGATGGAATTTATGCAAACTTCCCAGAGGAATACAAACAAGCAAGTAAAACTTGTAATTGGTATAAATCGGCTCGTAGAAAAAATATTTATAAAAAAATATTTAATTCGTTGTAATGTGTCTTGTTTGTTGTTATAATAAAGATCTTGCAGGGTAGAGCAGTCCGGTCAGCTTGTCAGTCTCATAATCTGGAGGTCGCAGGTTCAAATCCTGCCCCTGCTATTTGTTAAAAATAAAGTGGAGATAATTATGTGTGATGCAGGAATGGACGGTGATATGTATGACCCCAATACGAGTAGTGGTAAATGGGTTGGGACAAGACCTCAAATGACTTCAGAAGGACCAAAGTATCCAGTACAACCACTGGTTCTTAATAAACCTAAGATCGAAGAAGAGACTTTAAGTTTTAGAGAACGATTTGCTAGATCGATGCGTATGCTATTTACAGGTAAATAGACGCATAAGAAATAATTTTTCAAAATAATAATTTTTATGTAGGAATGTGTCTTACTTTCCGATATACTATATGTAGAACATCGCGGGAGCAGCCCTGGCGGGCTACTGAGGTTCATATCCTCGGCGAGATCGGTTCGACTCCGATTCCCGCTATTCGCATCAATATGATGCGTAGATTAGAACGGATAAAAAAATGATTAATTACATTACATCTTGCTTAGTCGCATACGGCATCAGCCAAGCAGATGTTATACGTCCCAAACCACCTATCAGCAAGCCGAAACGTATATAATACGTTTATCTGGCTTGAATCTCTTTGTCGCAAATTCCCATTTAAAAGATTTTAATGCCAGTGTGTTTGTTTGTATGATATACTGTTAGAGTATTAGTAGTTATTTAAAAATTGAATTAGGGTTGTTTTTCAATCGTCATATATACGGTTAGGACGAGCCCAGCTTCTGCCAGAGCTAATGGCTTTCACAAGTTGGGTTTTGTCCATCCGTTTAAAAGATGATGACGGGCGGGTAGCATAACAGGCAATGCAATCGACTTAGGCCAAAAGCTCAATTTGGCAGAGCAAATGGTTCTTACCCATAAGGATGCAGGTTCGATCCCTGCTTGGCCTAGTGGTTTTTTTAAACCGTAGCTTAATCGATAGATTGTGGGTTCGAATCCCACTTCGCCCAGTCTAGGAGTATTGTTTAATTTATATGTTTTGATTTGTAAGTACAGTGCGTAGCTCAGCTTGGTTTTAGAGCGGCGGTTTTGGGAATCGCAGGCCGGAGGTTCGAATCCTCTCGCACTGAGTTGATTTATAGAACAGTTTTGTTTTATAAATAAAAAAGAAGCGACTAGACAGAAACGTAGTCTTGCAGCGAAAAAGGCGTGGGCAGAAAGAAAAGCACCTTGTAAAATAGATGATTAGTCTATCGGGCCTTTAGCTCAGTGGCAGAGCCGCATTCTCATAAAATGTAGGTGGCTGGTTCGAATCCAGCAAGGCCCATTAAGGAAGTAATAATGAAGATGATATTAAGACAAAAAAGAAACGATGATATTCACAGTCCATTAAGTTATAGATATCATCATTCAGATAGTGGATATCATTATCTTTTCCCTCTTTCTATAAGCAAATATGGTTCTTTTTGTGTTGTTGGACGTTTTACACATTCATTTAATTTTGGCATGAAGAGTCATTTTTCTTCAAGAAAAGAAAGAGACAGATTATTATGAAAATGATAATGAGAAATGGTACGGTTACTAATAGATGTAATGCTTGGTCTCAGTCTTCTCCAACTCATCATTGGTCTCAATCTTGGACTTGGTGGATATGTTGGTCTGAGCCATCATCTAATTTGTCTTGGTCTTTAAATTGGTCTTTATCTTGGGGCTATTCGAGGTTAGAAGAATGAAAATGATAATGCGAAGACCAATAACGTGGAAGAACGATGGAAAGATGTCTTATTCATCAGGAGGAGGTACACTTAGAGATATGTGGCTCCAACCATTAAAATATTCTGTTAGCACTTTTAATACAGATAGATATATAAGTTTTGAATATTCATTTTGTTTTAGTTGCAATATTTCTACAAGCAATTTTAACAATAATGGCTAAATTATTTAAGCGTTAGCAGATATTCTAATTTGTTAATTTCTGCTATAATTTCATCTCTGATATTCAATAGATCAGTATCTTTTTCATCTATGATATCTGCGAAATCATTTGCAAGAGCATCACCTAGTTCAGAGAATATGCTTTCTGGGTTATCTGAGACATCTTTTAGTTCGATTGTATTTTCATCGTCTAGATAGATTCTATCATATTTACCTTGATAACATTCTACGAGTAAGTCAATTAAAGGCGTTAGAGCGTCATAGAAGTTACCGAAAGCTATATGTTGGGCATAACTTTTTGTTTGCCAGTGAAGTATTCTTGTTTGGTCTTGCGTCTTTAACAGTAGAAGTAGAATGTTTTTCATTATATTAGTTCCTTTGTGAGTCACAATTATATTATTGTATATTTATGCGATTTCCTTTAATCTTATTTGGGTTAGAAGTTTTATTTGTGATATATAATATGGTATAATGTTTTTGGAAGATTAACTATAAATTACGAGGTAGAAAAATGAGTTTAAAAATAATCGTAGTAGACAGCCATAATACACAAGAGTATAATTTTGATGAATGTGGTGATGCCATCGATGGTGTAGAGTCAACCGTATATTCTGGTGATTCTATTCTTTCTATTATTGAAGATCCGAATACTCCAGCAGGAGTTGTGGAAGAGCTTTTAGAAAGTCTTACATCTAATGGTTGGATAAACATTGAAGACATTAAAGATAGAGAGGATAGGATCAAAGCTCTTAAAGAATATTTGATGGTTGATCGTTATCAAAGAGTTTATCACACTAACATTGACAAGCCCACTCTTAGTGTTATAAGGGATTTGGCTACAGGTGAAGGTTTCCTTGTACAGAAAATTAGCAATGAGCATTTAACTGGCAAGGCAAAAGAACGACTTGACAAAGAGATCGAGAAGAATAAAAAACTTGTTGCTGCGAATAAGAAAGCATTAGCAACTAGAAAAAAGAATAAAAAAGCAAAAGATATAGAGAAGGCTAAAAAGGTTCTTAAAGACGCGGGCCTATAATGGAAACCACACAAACAGAGATAGATTGGATTGGAATCATTAATTACATTGCTAGTTCTATGAGTGATAGATATAGATTCTTGTCAGAAGATGATGTAAGAAGTGCAGCGAATGAAGGCTGTCTGCTTGCAGCCAGAGGATTCGATCCTAACAAAGGGCAAAATATAACTAAACATATCAAAATCAAAGGCTATTTCAAAACGATTGATATATTGAGGAGAGAGAAATGGCTCAATAGGCCGGGAAAAACGCACTACGAAATAAAAACATATAACGAATTTCACGAAAGAGAACTAGTAGACGGACTTAAAACAACCGTAGAACATATCAACTTGGACGAGACTTGCATACAATCGAAAAGCTATGAAAACTTTGATAATTTTTGGTTTGAATTGACGGATGGTTTAGGAGCGTTTTACACAAAAGTTCTTTATCTGAGATACATAGAAAATAGAACCATATTCGAGATGATGGAGATAATGGAGACTACTAATAAGTATATTAAACAATACATTTATGATGCGAGAAAAAGGTTATGTAGGTTGCATGGTCTCAGTGAGGACGAATTACAACTGACAACGCGCACTACATCTAGAGTACGTTAAAATGGAAAAAATAAAAACTTCACAAATAGATTGGCTTAAAATAAGTAATCTTATTGTAGGCAGTCTAAAAAGCAAGTTACCTCTCGTTCCTGCTGATGAGATAGAGGCAAGTTCTTTTGTAGGATTAGCTGTAGCTAAATCTATATTTGATCGTTCTGAAAAGACAGATATAGATGATAATATTGGTCTCATATATAGTGTTGGTTTAAAAAGAACGATAGACGACCTTAGAGATAGGAGGCTCATTGACAGGACTTGTACTGTCAACAAGAAGAGAGAGAAGTTAGAAGCTGATATTGGTGGCGAAGATATAGATTGGTCTATTTTCGATATAGTAAGATATTCCGAAGATACAGCAGGCGAGATGGAGCGAAAAGACTTCTGGAAAGAGGTCACAAAACGTCTATCAAAAGAAGAGGAACGAATCATTTTGTTGTATTATCGAGATGGGATTACAATGAAAAAAATAGGAGTTTTATTAGAATGTACTGAAGGACGAATATCTCAGGTTATCAAAAAGACACTTTTAAAAATAAAGAAAAGGTTCGAAGAAAACGAATATACTTGGAACGAGTTTTTAACTTAATATTTAAAGGTCTTAGCCTAATAATGCCGAATAGATAATTGGAGAGGAAACAATGTTTACATACATTAAAATGTCGGCTGAAGAGTTTAATGACAAGCTATCTGAAGGTCAAGATTTTTCTATCGTAGTTCCTCAAGATGATTTTGAAATAAGTTTATTACATAAAGTTTTGATTGACGAATTACATCTTATGTTTGAAGGCAAGATAACAGCTTACGATAAATTTGATACGTTGTGTAATTATATATACTATGATGGTAATGGAAGATTTTTCTTTGACTTATCAGAAGATCCGAAATGTTCTAATGATAAAATCGCGTTTTATATTGCTGTTTACGGTTCGAGTGAGTTAGAATTTGATGAAGAGGGTGAGTTTATTGATCCTCCTCCTGAAGATATGAATCTAGTTTCCTACGATGTCATGGAAGACGATGTTCTAAGTACAGAAGATAGAGAATATAGTTTTGAGATTTACTCTCATCATAAAGGTTTAATGAAAATAGATTTGCGTGAAGCCATTGGCATGATGATGAGTAATACTATAAAGAAGATATAAAATATGAGTTTTTTAATTTATTTGTTGTTATATTTGCTTAGCGGTTGTTTGGGGGTTTCTATTGTTAGATTTTTTTATTGGGTATATGGATGTCCATGGGAAGAAGACAAAAAGTGTTTCCTTTGGACTGGTTTGACTTTGGGATGGTTTGCTTTAATCGGTTTTAGTCTTTGGATTGGTTGTATTTTGATTAACGAGCTTTTAAGAAAGGTTCATTTAAATATTTTTTGACGCTCCTGTAGCTTAAATGGATAAGCTTTCGTTTTCGAAACGAAATTAAATGTGGGTTCGAGTCCTATCAGGAGTATTTGTCGGTTCTATTTAGAATAATTTTATTGGCGGGTAAAAATTAATGGCAGACTCTAAAGAGTATCAATTTAGAAATGTTCAGAGGTATGTTGTTCCTGCTCCGATCCCTCATATTATTACTGAAAAAGATTTACCTAAAAATCACAAAATACTTATTGTTTTACCGCATGGTGATGATGGCAGATACTTTGGATCATCTCTATCTTTTTTGAACAAAACGAATGACGTAAAAATAGTTGTTATGTCGCCTGGGCATCATGGAGTAGAAACAAACATTTCTAAAACCAAAAAGATGCGACAGAGATGGGATGAAACTGTTGCATGGGCTAAAATGCTTGGATACGAAATAGAACAATTAGTTGATTTTAGAGCCGATAAGACATATAAAAAAGAAGTCATTGATAACGTTGATATGCAAAAGCTTCATTGGTTCATGGAATATGAAAAACCATCTTTAATTTTCCTTCCTCATATCAGTGATACTGCTCATGCTATAAATTTCAATAGTAGAACTATGGTTATTCGAGCTTTGTCATGTTGGATAACTGATAGACACAGACGAAGTTCTCGTGATAAGAAATCGATCTTTATTGCGGAATACCCTACAAATCATGTTCCTATCCTTCCTCCTTCAGACAAAAACTTTATTGTGATGTTCACAGATCCTTCAATCGCAGAAATTAAACATCAAGCCAACAAGTGTCATGTTAGTCAAAAAGATACTGGATTTGAGATGACAGAAAGAATGGTTGAAGCGATAGAAACCGTAACAGAAGCAGAAGATATATATCAAGCGAATAAACGAAGAAAACATGCAAGACTTTTATCTGGTGTTGACATAGATTCTAACACATCAAGAGGAGAGCAGTTTGGCATAACTAAAATTTCAATTAAAGTAATGCGATCCGTACCCTTTATCGTAGAGGAAAGATTAAAATTTCCTCTTAGCAAATCCGACAAAAATAGATGGAATAACGTTTAGGAAGAATAAGATGAAAATATTAGTAACTGGAGCAGCGGGTTTTATTGGCTCACATCTTTCTACAAGTTTAGTAGCTGAAGGAATTGAAGTAGTTGGGATTGATAATTTTGATCCGTTTTACAGTAGAAAAGAAAAAGAAGCTAACATACAAGATCTTTTAGAAGCTGACAATTTTGAATTTGTCGAAACCAACATTTGTTGCCGAGGTCGTGCTGGATGTTGTGGAGTTTTTGGATCAACAGAGTTTGATGCAATCGTTCATTTAGCAGCTAAAGCCGGTGTTCGTCCAAGTATACAAGATCCTAGAGGTTATGTTGAAACAAATATTCATGGCACAATCAATCTTTTAGAATCAGCTATTACTCAAAAAAAAGTTCCTAAATTTATATTCGCATCTAGTTCAAGTGTTTATGGGAACAATCGTAAAGTTCCGTTTAGCGAGGATGATATAGTAGACTTTCCAATAAGTCCATACGCTGCGACTAAAAAAGCTGGGGAATTGATATGTCATACATATCATCATCTTTATCAGATGCCTGTAACTTGTTTGCGTTTCTTTACTGTCTATGGACCTAAACAACGACCTGATTTAGCTATTAATAAATTTGCTAAATTGCTATTAGCTAGACAATCTATAGAAAGATTTGGGGATGGGCATTCTAGTCGTGACTATACTTATATAGATGATATAGTTGATGGAATCAAATCCGCAATTGATATGTGTAATGAATATCAAATAATTAATCTTGGTTCTAAAAATCCAATAACTTTAAATGATATGATTGAGACGATCAGTCAAGTTGTTGGACATCCTACTGTTATATTAGATAGACCTATGCAACCAGGCGACGTAGACATTACATATGCTGACATTAGCAAGGCAGAACGATTACTTGGTTATCAGCCAAAAACATCATTTCTTCAAGGTGTAACCAATCAAGTAGAATGGCTAAAAAAGAATAAATAATTGGTAATGTGACAACAAAAATGGTATAATGCCTTGATGAAATCAGGAATGTTAGGACTTACAGTATTGACTTTGGCTCTTATCGCTTTTGTTGCTTCTGCGGCATTCGAAATCAATATTAAGACTAAAAAAACGGCAAAAATACAAAGGAAAAGTTATGGATTCATCGAATTAAAGGTAGACAAAATACATACGAATAAGGGATTACTTGTCTTAAAAGGGAAAGAACAAGATTACCATATAAACCCTCAACGTATTCATACAATAGTAAGCTATAAAACCGAAGATGGAAAGAATAAAAAAGGCGTAGAAATAGGAATTTCAAATACGTCTGGTTTTATAATAACAAACATTGACATTGATTCAGTTTTAAAGAATTATGAACAATGTCAAAACATTAAATAAAGAGAGAACGATGTCAATAAAGCCTAAAAATGGTGATAAGACCTCTACCAAAACTGTCGATGTTGAGGTTGTTAATACGTTAGATGATAGTCGTAGAAAGCATCTTAGTGCTTTAATTAGGCATATTAAGTTGGTTCAAGATGCTGCTCAACTTATGGGCGAACGCTTAATAGAGGCTGGCGACCCAGAATTTGCCGTAATTCTTATTGCTAATAGTTTGTGCCATGATAAATCCAAATTTCATGGTATAGAATGGAATCATTTAGTAAGAGAAGAAAACAAAGAATTGCTTCAAAAAGCGTTGGATCAGCATTATTGTACAAATGAGCATCATCCAGAATATTGGGGAGGTATCGCCG
>Ga0233412_10000480_pt1 | contig 23193 bp, 11 predicted proteins | sample Na_anoxic_4_MG_FD_180667 | JGI IMG/M metagenome (GOLD analysis project Ga0233412, IMG submission 180667) | Seawater microbial communities from Saanich Inlet, British Columbia, Canada - Na_anoxic_4_MG | ecosystem: Environmental > Aquatic > Marine > Inlet | place: Canada: British Columbia...
GGATCACATATTGAAGGGGCCTCACATTCTACTATCCAACATTGAGCTGAATTACCATTTATTTTTATTACTCCTCCTGTACTATATGCTAAAGCTAAATCAGCACTTTGGCATACATTATTTATTATATTATTTGCATCTTCACAATCTATTAATTGATAACAATCACATAGTGTTGCACCTCCACAATCATTGCAATCTTGATAAAGTCCTGTTACTGTAACAGGTCCTACTGGAGTACATGATGGTGTATTACAAGGACCACAAAGCTCAACATCATAGCAATCTACCCCATCAGTATCTAAGATTCCTGGAGCACCTGGTCCTATTGTTACAACTTGTCCTAGTTCAGCTGATAAGTCATTAGTAACTACTGTACAAGGAGCTGTAGTTGTACATGCACATCTATCCTGCGTAATAGCGAAAGGTGGAATGCTCGGTAACCCAAAATGAACTTTTATTAATGAAGCAATACCTAAATACGGTGTCGCAGGATTTGAAACTCCGGCTACACCAAGTCCCACAAGATCAGCTAAGAAATCAGTCCATTTGTTATAACCTGCTGCTATTCCCGGAGGGGGAGTAAGGGTACCAGGTTCATAACAAGTAAAAGTTCCATTATTAGGTAAAACAGGAGGGAAAAGTCTCATATGTCCTCCACCTGGAGCTATACATGGATTTGGTCCTGGAGGTTGAATATTATTACCATATGTTAATGTAGCCATATCTGTACTATTTAATGGAGAATTAGCAACATCAGAAATAAACTGTAATGCCATTCCTTTAGAGGTTGATACTCCTACCATTATCTCAGTGAGAGCAGAACAAGTATCTACTGTTGCGGTTGCTTGCCCACAAGGACATAATTGATAACATTGATTGTTATCATCACAGCATTGTGTACAGTCTTGATATGAATTAGTTACTACCACAACTACTGCTCCTGCAACAGGACAGGGTTGAGGAGTACAATTAATCTCATAACAAGCTCCTGGATATAAGTCTATTTCTATTACTGTTCCATTACCTATAGTACCATAACACCATTGTGATAAATCTGTAGTTGTAATTACTTGTTGTGGTGCCCCCATAACAGTAGTACATGGACATAAATCTAATGTATAACAATCATTACTTCCTACTGTACAATCATTACAATCCCAAGTAGGATCTCCTCCAGTAATATTTACTGGATTAATTAATGTAACTCCTCCTGGGCATGGTTGTACTATATCTACTTCCCAACATCTTTCTCCCGCAGCAGAACCATCATCCCAAACTACTACTCCTCCTACATAGCCCGCTAAAGTTGGATCATCTGAATAATGTGTTACATATACACATCCAGAACCTCCTAAACATACACCATCTTGACATGCATAATTTAGATCTGAATTTCCATATATTCCACAAGCAGCTCTTCTATCATATATACCTTCAGGTCCGAGTAGTCCTGTAGGAAACTCAGTAGCAAAAGAGGCTGTAGTTGCGAATGGCCCCATTAAAGCATCTGAATTAGGCATAATTCCTGGACAACATGGAACCCAAACACCAGAACCAGGAAAGGTTTCACAGTGATTCAATCCAGGACAACTCGACTTACTTTGATAACAAGGACAATCACAAAGAGCAGTACAATCTCCTGCTGGCCCTACTCCACCAAATGTTAAGAAATCGTGACCAAATCCAAACGCATGAAGTATTTCATGCATACCTACTCTAATTAAAGAGAATGAGTTTGCTACTACTGCATCTCCTGCTTTTCTCCAATCCTCATTTACATCAAATAATAATAAACCTACTTCTGGAGAAGTTTTAGTAATCCCTGTAATGTTATTATTTATATCTCCTGTAAAACATAATCCTAATATTCCTGAAGCCCCTCCGGAGTTTCCACAACCTGTTCCACCTGCAGGATCTAGAACTCCAAAGTCTGAAAGTCCAACTCTAAAGTCTCCTATTCCTGCTACACCATTTGAATCTGTAAACGAAGTTCCGTTCCATGCCGTTATAGTATTTGTTCCCATCGCTGGATCACCTGCAGTGTATCCAGTTTCATATCCTAAATCTGTAAAGTTAATAATTAAGTTTGCGTTATATCCACAATTAGTATTAAACATACCTTCAAACATAGCTTTAATCTCAGCAAACATTGTTTGTATTTCTGTTTTAAACTGTGCATGTGTAATTTGATATGTTTTATTATAAGCGGCACACGTTGGGCTTACACCTGTTGGATTAGCTGTACCCGGTCCCTGCTCTACAGCTACCGCTGGTCCAAATCCAGGGATACCTATTGGGAATGTAGCTCCATCATTGATAAAGCTATAACTCATATTTATAGTTTGATTGACTCCACCAGCTAATGCCATTACAGCACTTACTATTTGTGACCATCTTTCTGGTCCTGATGCACTACAAGTTGGTGACCAAGACTTTCCGTATGTAATCATATTCGGAGGCATCGTTGTTGGATCATTTACTGAACAAGAATTATATCCAGCCGAACCTCCCGTACAATCACATTCTGTTAATATATAACAATCTCCTGGTGGTACAGCACAATCTGTACAATCATTGTGTGTAGTTGTAATAGTCACTGGACTAACAACATTAAGTGGATCACAAGGACACGGCATGTTTAACCATACTGGGAACCTTTCACCCATTCTTCTTCCTCCTATATCAAAAGAAGGAACAGGTATATTACCTAGCATACCTTCTTGAACTGAGAATGCATTATTAGGATCATCTAATCTTAATAATGAGTTTGTAATTTGTTGACCTTGTCCTACTGATTGTTGCCAAGGCACATTAAATTCTTGTTCTACTAGATTTAACCACAGCTTACCATCAGGCGCACATGTTAAATCTACAATAACAGTATGACATCTAGTATCATCGTAACCTCCATACCATCCAGTTCCAGAATTTGCATCTGGAAATACTTTATAGCTGTTACAAGATCCAGACCAGCCAGAACCAGGAGGAGACCAAATATGGTCTGCTCCAGTATCAAATATGGCAGCATCAGTAGTAACAGTTGGAATCAGGAATGCTCCAGCTGCCCACATATCTTGAGCATATTTTTTTAAATTGAAAGCGTGTAAACTGTACCCAGCTTTAGCATCTGGTACTGTATATGGAGTAGCAGTGTCGTAGTAAGTTGCAGTACTAAACCATATAATATTTCCATTAGGACTAAATGCAACTGTTCTAGCATTATTAATAGCTGTAAGTCCCTCATAACAATGGCCTGCTATACTTTCAACTTGTTCTTGGAACATTCCTCCTACAATCCAAGAATACACACCGTTGTTAGCTCCTCCATTATAACCATTATTCATCATCCATCCAAGCTGTGCCGTAGCAGATAAAGCTGTTACCGGGTTTAATCCCCATACAAATACTGTCCAATTCTTTGCTTCTGCTGCTAAATCCTCCTGAATTCTAAGTACTATTATATCATTTGTTTGATTAACAAGTAGTTCTCCAGCTCCTATTGATTTAAGAGTTGAATTATTCATAATACCAGCGCCCATATCTACTGCTACGAATGATGCGCTTATTCCGGCATTATCAAATTTTATAGCTGCAATATGTTGATTAGCCCAATCTAGATTACTACTCATACTGGGAACATAGAAGAAATGCCAATAGGCAGCAGAGCCTATTCCCGTAGTTGTATTAACACACATAAACTCAGATGCTTTAGCTAATAGTGTAGTATTAACAGATGCAGCTAAGACTTCTCCTTGTCCGCCATTTAAAGTCATATCAACAATAGACCATTTTATTGGGCCATCTCCTGCTGAGTTTTGTATTACATAATATTGATGCCATACATTATTTGTATTTCCCCCACTTGCTACTGGTATAATAACTGCTCCTTGAGCTGGGAATGTTTTTCCTTCTCCACCAACTTCAGCTACATTTGCATCTCCTTCATGTACAGGCCCTGTATCTAAATTCATTTTAGTGTGCGTTCTATCATATATCCAATGACCATCTGTATAAAACATTAAGTCTCCGGCAACAAATGCATGACCACCTATAGTAGCATTTCCTGTTGATGAGTGGACAGCCGCCCCTCTAAATGTATAAGCATTACTAGCTGCTGCATTACTTGAATTGTAATTTGCCATCTGAGAAGCACCAACAAAACTTGATACAGCCGCCCCTGAAGAAAAGTCTACTCCTAATGCTTCTCCATAATACCAATGTGTACCTGCTACTGGATTACCCGCCGAAACACACATTTTCCAACATCCTGGCCATCCACCTATTTCTACAACATCTGTTCCTATAGTTACTCCTGTTGCACCATCTACTGTTAAAGTATTACTAGGATCAGCACAGTCTTCTAGTAAAACACAATTAACAGGGCATGGATCTATTGGGCAATAAGTACAGTCTGGATAATTACCAGTTCCCACTGTAGATGTATTAATTGCAGTTACATCAGCGTTAGGTAATGAGTTTGTACAATCACCTACTGGAGAATTTGCGCTTACTTCCCAACACCCAGAATATATGATACCACCTACTGTAATATCGGCTTGAACTACTGATCCTATATCTGCATTTGTTATTCCTGTTGTTGTCTCAACTATTTGTGGTAATACATAATCATCACCACAACAATGCGATACTACTACACAAGTTGCACCTTGCGCATCACAAACTTGGCAGTTCGCATGGGTAGTTGTTATTACTCCTATCGGATAAACTGTCATTACAGGCCCCTGACAATCAGGTAATTTTTCCCAACATAAATTAACTAAGTCTGGAACCACTCCGCCAACAGTTATTTCATACGCTTGAATTCCTCCCGCTGCCGCTACTACGGTAGGAGAAGTATTATAATCTACACTCACTATTTGTCCTGTAATACAATTCTGTAATCGTATATAAAAATGACAGTATGTACTACAGTCTGGTAATGTATTTTGTATAGTTAATGCTACCTCACCACCTGTACATGTATTTAGTATTATTTCTCTACAGAAACATTCACCATTTAATTGTACTGTCATTCCAGAAGTATAAGGAGCAGTTATAGTTGGAGTTAAAGCATCGTCTGTATATAATATATCAGTTGGATCATTACAATTTGGTAATCTATAACACAGAGTAGGAAGAACTGCACAAGCTGCACAGTCTACATAAGGTCCTGGATTTGCTGAAAGTGTAACTATTATAGGGCTAATACAAGTAGAAACTCTTTCTACTTCCCAGCAAGTATCTCCTAAAAGTTGAATTATTGACCCAACATATGGATCTAGTATACTTTGATTACTATATTGTACTACACCTGTAACACAATTAGTTAATTTATAACAACAATCATCTGTACTTGGATTAGCTAAGCATGTATCACAATCAGCAAATGCAGATAAAAGTGTTGGTTCAGGAGTTGCTAACCATTTACTACATATATCACTATATGCTAAACCTCTACCAGACGAAGGCCACTCATTAGTAGCAGTCGTTGGATTCATTAATGGTACAACTGCTATTTGAACTAAACCTGTATCATTAACTGTATGAAGAAACATTGCACTGTTTGTTGCTCCTGGAACCCCAGGTACACAAGAAAGTATATATGTAAGACTACTTGCTCCTGTATCTCTAACTCTTTCTATACCACAAGCATATTGTGTAGCACCAAAAGAACATACAGTAGCTAAGTTACTAATAAAAGTATGATTAGCTGTAGCATCATCAATAGACATCAGATCATTCAAACTAGCCCCTCCAGTTTGATCTCCTAATGTATAATAATCACCGCTATTATAATCAACACTTAAGTCAAGTCCTACATTAATCGTAGCATTTGTTAGAGTTGAAACTAGAGTTAATCCAGTGTTAATATCATTAGTATATTTTTTAAAACTTGCTACTCCTACTATATTGTCTGCAGCAATAATATGATTATTTAGATGGTAGTCAGTATCTAATGCTTCGGGTACAGTAAATGTAGTTGTTATATTAACGTCATTTGAATAATAACCTGGCCATGGTGAAGCCCAATCAAGGTCGTTTCCTGAATGGGTCCATAAAACATTACCATGTTTATCAAATGCAATATCTTCTAAATTATTAAAAGTCTGTCCTGTAGCTGTTACCCAACCAGGTATAGCACACAGCCCTGTTACTATATCACTGATTTCAAACATTTCATTATTACTAACAAACCAGAGTTTAGGATCTGGATCTATTGCAACAACACATTGTGGATTAAGAGCTCCAAAAGAAACCCCATATGTAGTTCCAGGTATATACGATCCAGAAGTAGTGTTTGCTACCCCTGGTAATTGCATTGGTCCGTTTGCAAAAGTTGTACCTCCACCTCCAGTAATATTACAGCAAGGTAGAAATACTCTACAGTCTTCTTTGAACGACTCTTCACAGAATCTACAATCCCCAAAGGTCATATGAGGCTCATACCATGAACATGAAGTAGCATATAAATGATAGTTGGCAGATGTAGCACCACACTCGAAACACCCGACGTGTTCAGATAGTGAAGGATCTTGATTCCAAGTATCATTTGCTGTACCACATATATCATCATAAACATTATATACACTAGCATTTACAACTGAGTCTATTAATAAAGGAGAATGAGCAAAGTATGTGGCACCATTTTGCCATAATGAAGAAACTATTAAAGACGGAAATGGAAATCCTCCCGGATCAGTTATATAATTTGTAGTACCCGATATAGCCCCTGTAGCTTGATCTACAAGTCCATTTATATTAGCACCTACTGCTCCATAAGAACAGAACAGTTCTGGATTAAAAGCAGTACTACATCCTCTGAAAAATAATGAAGTAAAATTAGAAGGAGCTGTAGTTGCAAGTAATGTCCATGTTCCAGCTGGCTTAACAAGTGTTGCTATTCTATCTCCAAATGTAACAAAATGAGTAGCCTCAGAGCTAGTTGTATTTACTTGTTTGATTGTAGCTATATGTGTTGGAGGTTTTCCTGCGATAGCCCCACCAAATGCTGTAGCTATATCTATATCCCAAGCCGTAACTGGAACTAGCTGTTGATTGGCTATTGTATCTACAACTCCAATACTATATGTAGTTGGTACTCCTGCTTTTTTTGCAATAAATGTATGGTACTTACAAGCCTTTTCATTATCAGGATCAGAAGGTGAAGGAGCTTTAAATCCATCCCATACATTATTATCTATAGCTATAATATCGTCATATCCTGCATTAGGAGTTATAGACTGAATAGTAAAAGCTACATTATTATCTGTATTATATTTTATATAAGAAAGAGAATTTCCAAGAGTTGGTCTGCTCCATACATACAACATATCTCTATATCTATCATGAGATATTCCTATTTTATTAGTTAATAAAAAAGTAGTTACTTGGTTTACATTAGTTATTCCAGCACTTGCGCCTATATCTACTTTCCATAATGAAGCTGAATCATCAAGCATATATCCAAGAGATGGACAACATTTAACAATATATTTTTGAGAAGCAGCAGCAGAAGTACTACACGGAGTAAAACTAGGTGCTCCATATCTATACATAGTATCTACTTCAAGAGTTCCCTGCATAAACTGAGCTGGTACTGTAGTAACCGGATCATTACAATTTTCTAAGATACAATGTTGTATTGGATTACCAACATAGATTGAAGATCCCCACTCTTCAGGAAACTCATCAGACCAAGTAGGAGTATCTCTACTTATTGCCCCATTGAATTTCCCTATTCTTTCTGGAGTAGACACAAAAAGCCTACCATCTTTCTGAGGATCTCTCCATATACCTGCAAGTATTCTTCCAGCTTGACTAGTACCTCCCCATATTGGATTTCCTGCATTATCTAATACTTCTATGTAACCCTTATTTGTAAGAGAAAAAACATTTGAAGCATTTAATTCATGCCATACTATTTCAAGAGTTCCTCCTGGTACAGTTGTATTTAGATTTGGGTAATAGAGATATGCATTATCATGAGTACTAGAATGTGAAAACTCTAGCCCCATAGCATAGAATCTTGAGAATGTTGATGGTGGCATAGGCCACTGATTAACACCAGCATCCATCTGATTTGTATTTACTGTAGTAGGGTTACTTACAGCTAAAGTAGCTTCGTCAAAAGTTAAACATTCTACAACAGCAGTTGTTTCTTGATTATTAGTTGGGACTATATAGTTTCTCCAAATAGTAGCAATTTTATGTTTCCTAAAATTAGCAAGAGCTGTATTTGTAACTCCCGGTGTTATACAAACCATACCATGTATACCACTATCAGTACCTGCTATTGCTTGTATTCCCACAGCACTTGGAACGGCAACAGCAGCAGCATCTGTAATATCTGGAAAACCACTTGCTACTATTTTATTTATTCTATTTGCTCGCCAACCATTATCAGTCCAGTTGGTAGCCCCATCATTTATTACAGATTTGTATATAAGACATATACCATCAACAGCATTTAGTACCCCTGCTTTACTACATGTACCAATCATTCTGGTACACACCCCCTCTTCACTCCCTTTAACAGTTCCTAAGGTCCCGCCTGATGGAGTAAGTGCAGAATTTGAAGAATCTGTAAAAGTACCTAATCCTCCATTACCAGTCATATCAATCATACCAATACGTATCCCATCATATAGACAATTTACGAATACCCAAAATATTCCTGTTTTACCAATACTTGTTTGAAGGGCTGGTGGAGCTTCTACAATTATAATTGTTTGTGTTGCGCCTAAAAACCCTCCATTGGTATCAGGATCGCCATTCATTACAGCTCCAGTAGAGTCATAAATTTTTCGTCCGTCAGAACTGAATAATATATCGTTTGCCGCATAAGTAACTCCTCCATAAGTAACTCCTGCTTTAGCAGTAATTGTACAAGTACCATAAGGTGCATCAATAGAAGTAAGGGCAGTAGGGTGCCATTTTGCATTAACAGGAGGTGTTGCACCTCCTAAAGTATTTGTCTCTTGTTTAAGACCTGTTACCCATTTACCATAATTTAAACTGTCTGACATTTTCTTTATCTTTTAATTTATACTTCTTGTTTCGGATAACATTTAAGTTCAATCCAGTTACCACTCTCGTGGAAACCTATCCCAGCTGCTGCTGGTGACGTTATACATATAAAGTAGTTACCTCGTTTAGATTGATCTACACCTATACCCCCTCCCATAAATTTTACTATATCTCCATAATTATATACAAATGTTTCATCCCAATTTCCTAAACCTCTCGCTTCCCATGCTTGTTTTATATTTCCACAAACACTCCACGAAGCTGGTCCTATCCCCTGTGCTCCTGTAAAACAAGGAGTTGTCCACCCTGATATAGGATCGAAACATATACCAGCTGGAGGAATTAATGTACTTATTCCTTGCCATCTCATATATAAAAACTCACCCGGGACTGAAGTACTTCTAGGAAGAACTTTAACTACTGTTCCGTAAGGAATTGTAGTAGTTGTATTCCATATTATGCTTCCATCTAATTCCCATTCACTCTGACAATTACACGGAAGTGCTGAATAGCATTCAACAATTTCTATATAAGCTCCAAGTAATTTAAGATTACACAACTCATCTTTACACTCTTTCCCATATCTTTGTTTATCTACTAGATCAGCTGCTTTTGTAGCAAAGCAACATTTTAACTTATTCAATCTATAAGTTATATCGTATTCTGTTATTACTGTTTTAGTTGCTATAGCCATTATTTACATTTTCATAATAAAACACAAAACGTAGTATTTATTAGTTATATTAATATTTCCACCATTCGGCGCACTTAGTGCTGGGGTACCATTTCCTGACTGTCCTCCCATAGTATTACTTACATTATGGTTATGTGTATAATTATCTGTACCGCAAGGGCCAGTTGGTGATTGTATTGAACTCTGCCAAGCTGAGGTAGTTTTTCTACCAGATTCCGCATCTCTATAACTACCTTGAGCTGTACCTGCACCTGATTTTGCTAGCCATAACCTATGGCAATGAATATCATTAGTTACATTAGATGTAACAGTATATCCTCCCACCCCATGTGTATGAGCTGGTATCTGATTTGGTGCTAAATTTATATTGAAAGTTCCGCCTGTAGCGCCTAAGACGTTGAAAGGCGCGTGTCCTGCTAGTTGTCCATAAGCACCAATAAAGTGCCCTCTTAAATCTGGAGTACCATTATTTCCATCACAAAATTCCCATCCCGTTGGAATATTAGCAACAGGCCCAGACCACATAACAATTACGCCTGCAGGAACTGCTCCTCCTGGACCTAATATTGTAGTAAGGATATTACCTGCATTAAGAGTTTGTGGGCACGGTGCTGCTGTACCTGTAGTTACTATTACATCCCCTGCTGTATTACCATCGGTTCCATCAGAAATATATACATCAGTTAAAGAACACCCATCCTCACCGTCTACTCCATTTGTACATGGAATACAAGGTGCACCTGGAGGTCCCATAGGACCAACGGGCCCCTGGGGGCCAACATCTCCTACTGGTATATCGCAACTATTTGCTTCTGCACATGTGTTACAATCACACGAGCAATGCTGGGGTGTTACGCACCCATTTAAACAACTATTACACGCCATTATTAATATTTTTTAAGAAGAGGTGCAACCTGAACACGTTCCTCTGTAGTTACATAACTTATCTACTTGTTTTGCCATTTTAGCAGCTTTCGTTAAACTGCCGCATTGATAAGCATATAACATGGCTTTGTATAGAGTGTAGGCTTCTAGAGCATTACTTTTATCTTCTCCACATGGACAATCATCACACATATCAAGATTAGCTAACATTTTATGTACACAACATTTAATTACACTTGACATTAAACCATACTTTCTCTTAGTGATTAAGAATCCTCCTGCTGTACCATCATTGACTAATATTCTATATTCAAATTCATATACCCCTTGAGTTACAGTATGACCTGTTGTTCCACCTAAAAGTCCCATATGAATATTAAATTCTCCATTAGTACCATTAGGAAGATCTGATTGAATTGTAGCGAAATCTAAAACGTATTTAGTACCATCAGGTACTGTAACTATAATCTCAGCATCTAAAACATCAGCTAATGTATAATTAGGAACGCCCCATCCTCCAGTATTAAAAACACTATATGTTCCAGTAATATCGGTAAAAATAATACTTTTATAATCGCACGCCTCATGTACTCTAAAATCTACTTTTGTTATTCCAGCCATTTATATACTATTTTAAATACATAGATACAGAAGGGATTTCTCCCTCCTGTATTATGTAAAATGATTAAACTACTTACGCGTTACCTCTAACGTAAGCTACTGTGATGTAGTGTACGCCATTAGCTGCTGTTACTGTCCCACCCATTGTTACATGAACTGCTCCAGTAAAACTACCAGTTAATGGAACTGGGAAACCTGCTTTTGCATTTCCAGCTGAAGTTGCTGCCATAATCCATTGTGTTGCTCCACCTACTGCTACTCTTATCGTACCAGTACCTGCTAAAACTGCTCCTTCTGCAGTACTAGTGTTTAAGTAAACACCTACTACAGAAGCGTCTGCTGGAATCATTGCAGTTGAGACCATTGCTGCTCCTGCTGCTGACCCATCATAAGTTACTGCTATAGAAACACACTCAACATTTGCGTTAACTGCTCTATTTGCTATTACATTTGCCATTATTTTATATTTTTAAAGTTATACATTTATTTTATTATAGTGCTACGTTAGCAAAATTACCTGGACATGAAGCCATCCATGGATTAATCTCACCTTCAAAAGATAATAATTGACCTGCTCCAACTGGTATTGCTACCAACGTCATTTCCGGGCTGTAACCATCTTTATTTAGATTCGCTGTTGCGTGTCTATCAGAATGCATAACTGCATATACATCATAAGTTTCTGCTGCTACAGCATATACTGGGTAAGAAGGTACTGGGAATCTCATAAGATTCGTTACACCATCATAACCTAATGCTGCTCTTTCTAAATCAGATACATGCTCATAAGTACCAGATCCATAAACTGGAGCAACTTGATTCTCATTGTAAGTAGTTACACCACCATCAGAGAATCCTCCCTCCATTATACACTTAAATGTTACTTGCTCATAACCATCAATGATAGCATAAGTTTGTGCTAAAGCTGTAACAGTGAATCCACTATCAGTAGCTACTGCTCCTGTAGTTTGTGCTGCTATTACTAAAGTTGAAGCATAATCATCAGCGTTAATTGCTGTAACCATAGCCGCAGTAATTTCAGCTTGTGTAGCTGTCGCATCTGCCGTATAATACCAACGTCTAACTAATTGTCTTTCAGATCCAATAACTTTATCATATGTAAATATGATAGAGAATGTATATTCTGTTGAATTTACAAGGTTAATAGAACCTGCACCTGCTGCAACTGCACCTATTTGTGCTTGTTGTTGTACTGCCGCAGCATATGAAGTACCTCTCCATTTCTCAACATTCATTCCTTGGATCTTCGCTGAGAATCTAGGAGCTCCTGTTGTACCTTGTACAATATAACAGTAATCGCTATTAGCGATAGTTTCACCTGCAGCCAATAAAGTCATATCTGACTTTACAACTGCTACCTCACCATCAGCTAAACTAGCTACAGATGTTGCAGCTCTTGCAATATCTTTTCCGATAAGGATTTTATAATTTTCATGTCTTGCCATTACTCAAAATTTTTTTAATTATTAATTATTGTTAATTTACTCTTGCATATGATTTGAGATCATCTGCGACTGAAATCTTGGACTTGCTATATTTTCCAATGCTAATGAAACAGCTCCATTCACAATCTCTTGATGAGTATGGTCTGCTAGTTCACAAGACATAAGTGGAAAATTAATAATGTCTAAAGTTATCGGTTTTCTGATATATCTCAAAAAATATTGATTTATTGTATAAGTCCCGTCTGTAATTAACTCGGCCCATGTTCCATGCATTAACCTAAGGACTACGCCCTTATTTGGTTTATTGAATGGATCATCGATCAATTTATCGTAATCATCATGTTGAGTAGCATAAACACCAGTTCTTTCATCAACCCAACTGCCATTGCAGTCTTCATAACGAATTTCACACTCTTCGTTAATGGCGAACCAATATATGTCCGGACCCCCCAGTGTTCCATTTGGTAAATCAAATAAAATACCATTTGGTTTAGTAGGAGTTTGTATCGCTGATGGAATTAAAGTAACTTCTGTTACAATAGTTCTTAAATCATCTGTACGTTTTTGCGTCTCTTCAAAAGTCTCACCTTTCGTGTTATGTACATAACGTGTCTTTACAAAGCGACCTTGGGCGTTATTCAACCAAAGATCGATTTCCTCAGGTTCAAAGTTAGGGTAGTTAAGACTATCTGTCTTATCTAACCCTAATTTGAATTCTATGTGCATTTCTGCTAATGTCATTATTTTTTACTTGCTTTAAGTTTTGACTTTAACGATAATACTATATCCTGATTCTTTGGATCTTTTAAGTATATTAGTGTTGAATCTAGGTCATGGCCTATAGCCGAATCACCAAACATATAGTGACCACCTCTAATTCTAAGACTGTTTATACTTATAAGATCTTCAACAAATACTCTAAGTTTGAAATCTGGTTGGTTTATAACTTCATTAAAACTCCCTGGATCTTTGTCTAAAATATCCGCAAGTGTATTTTCGATTAATGTATCAGAAGCATTAGCTGATTTCTTACCCATTAATTTTAATACATTACGCATTTCAGTCGATGTCATTGAGTTAAACTGTTTATAAGCTTTCCTTTTTTCTTTAATTTTAAGATTATCCTTTTTAGCATCTTCTTCTGCATCATACAATACATATTCTGCTTTAGGCCAATCTGTTAAATCATTTACAGAATTTGCTACACGATTACTTGCCATTAAGATTTTATAATCAATAAAATCTCTAGGGCTATCTAACTTTAAGGTTTTATCCTTATCGTTTAATATAACCGTATAATCCTGCCAATACTCTGAGTATTTCCCGAGAGTACCTTGCTTCATTTGCAATTCTTTTTCAAGTTTCTTTTCTTCCCCTTCAGTAAGACCGGTAGCATAACCCCCTCTTCCGAGAGAGGCTATGACCGTATCTTTACATTTAGGAAATCTATGAAAGCCTGACCAAGATTGTCTTTCTAAAGCTTTTAATACTACTTTTCCTGTTCTATCTGTCATGATAAATTTTTAAATTAATTAAACACTATTAGCTGTTTGGAGCTGCTTTAGTACAGATCAACTCACCACATGCCATTGGGTTCTTAATCATAACACCACACTCAGTTAACATATGTACTGAATAACCATCAAGGTTATCAGATCTCATTGTGTTAACAGATTTAGCTGTATTTCCAAATGGATCTACAGAACCAGCAGTATGCCACATCATATCCTTAGAGTCTTTTTTATGTACAGATTGGATGTTTGATTCTCCACCTGCCATACCAAAGTCAAGGAATGTAAATCTATAAGACTCTAATGGTCTTCCAGAATCAGCATGTAATTGTCTGTTGATTATAGTGTTATCATATAAAGGTAAATGTTTAAGAGTAATCTTAGTACCATTTAATCCCATGTATGTTTTGAATTGGCCGCCTAATGCCAAGTTTTGCCCGCTACCAGTGATAAATGTTGAATCTACAAGAGTCCAATTCGAAGCCGCTGTTTTCATAGCTCTGTCGAATTCTGCGAATCCGTACTCACCTGTAAACGCAACAAATTCTCTTGAAGACTCAGGCATTACATTATAAGAAAGATCAATTAAGAAATCTCTGATAATACCTTCTGATAAATCAGAATAGTAACGTCTGTTTGCTGGAGCAATTTGCTCTCTAATTCCAGCACCTTCATAAACTGGAAGACCGTTGTTACCTAACATATCTGTAACACCATTAGCGTTAGCAGAGAATGTTGAGTACCAGTATGATCTTTCAATCTCTCTATACCACTGAGCCATTGCTTCCCATTCAGCGTATCTTGTCCACACTGTAGTTTTCTTACTTGGGTTAGCTGGGTCAGCTAGTTGAATAACAAGAGCATCAGTTGCTGCTGATCTTGTTACCGTATAAGACTTTCTTAAAGTAGATAAATGATTTCTCATTTTAAATGGAGCACTAAAAGTCGTGTTACCACCAGTAGAGAATTCAGGAACTGTAGTATACTCTTTCGAGAACTGAGAACCTGCATCTATTAATAGTGGATCCATGAATTTAGTTGGATCTGGACTCGTTAATTTTAACGTGTAAATCCAATCTGATCCATCAAAATATGGATCTTCCATTACTCTTACTCTGTAATCTCTGTCATCCGCTACCAATACTTCTTGGTTAGCGAACCATTTTTCTCCGAACTTAACTCGGAAAGTTGTTCTATTTAAACCCGGTGTTACTCCACCATCGCCTAAATTTCCAGTCACTGGAATTGCTTTCTCATCTTCTCCTTGTAAATGCCAATCATATTCTCTGTTACCGATTTCATTTGATCTGCCCATTCCACTAGTTAAATACTGGATAGGGTTAGAACCTTGCATCCCGAAGATACGAGTCACTAATGTACTCATTACTTCTGGTTCAGTTAAATATGCTGACGAAAGGTGATTTTGTTGGGTCAATCCCGAATGCCATTTTGTTTTGTAAAGTTGCAATCCGTTTATAGCCATTCACTTTTTCTTTTTTAGTTAATAAAATTATTATTTAAGCGCATTTTCAAATAAACTGAAATCAATATCCCCATCAGTCGCTTTAGTTCTAGTCTTGCTTTTCAATTTCTTAGTAGAAATATTCGAAGCTCGTTCTAGATTTGCTTTCAATGAAGAGGTAGCTTTTGTTCTAGCTTTTTTCTCAATCTTTGTGAAATCGAACTTGTTATAATATAACCATGCCATCTTAAGTTGAGAGTCTTCGTCTTTTTCCGAATCCATCACTAAACGGGTTTTCCCAGTCTTTCTGTCAGGCTTAGTTATATAATCATAGAAATCCTTTTTCTTTTTTCCCATACTGAATCCAGCGATTTCTTCTCTGTTATCAATATCATTTTTTAAACTACTAAGAAAAGTTTTATGTTCTTCTTCTTTTCTTAATGCTGCAGTTTCTTGTTCTTTTAAAAGAGATTTTCTTTGTGAAGTTTGCATAGTCTTTAATTTACTTAAAGCTCTATTTGCACGCTTACCTATTAAACCTCCATCAACAAAATCTTGAATATCTGAAAGAATCTCATCTTGACTAAAACCTTCACGCCTCATTAGTTCTGCAACTAATTGCTTTTGAAGATTTTCTTTTCCACTAATCATCTTAACATCTATCTTAGAAAAATCAACATCACTTGTTGCTTTAACAAACTTCTGTGGATCTCCCCCCTTGTCTACATACTCAATAAATTCTTGAGCAAGCGGATCAAGATCTTGTTTATACTTTTCAATACCTTTACTTATTTCGTTTTGAATAATTTTTTGAAACCCTTCTTCAGAGTCTTCAAAATCTTCTTCTTCGAAATCTACAATTCCTTCATCTTTTAGAAAATTTGCAATAACACCTAGCTGTGAAGTTTCGCCCTCCTGAGAAGTTTCTTCTTGAATTTCTTCTTCTGTTACTTCTCCTTCAGGAATCTCACTTTTGTAAGCAATTTCTAAATTATCGGGAGTAAGAGTTTCTTTACTCTCTTTCTTCCCTTCAGTGTCATCCATATTAACTGTATCATCACTATCAAGTTTTGTATCAGTTAAATCTTTAACACCAGTGTCCTCTCCTAAAGAGATACTATCTTCTTCTGGAATTTCTTGGACATCTTTAATTTCTAGACCTTTAGCAGGCATTATATCGGCTGCTAAATTTTTAAATCCGTCTAGTGGATTATTGTTCTCTTCTGACATAATATAATTTTGTTTTTAGAATTTGGTAAAAATATAATTTATTTCTTATCTAAAAAAACCTTTTAAGGAAAAAAATAAAATTTTTTATTGTTTATTATAGCTTTTCTTAATACCTGTAGCTGTGATTTTTACTTCTCCAACTTTCATATCCGTAGTATACATCATTCCATTTAGATGTTTTAAACGTAGTACCATCTTTTCTTGTTCTAGTTTCAGGAGTATTATATAATCTTTTATATTCTGCTTTATCCATCATCCACAATACATACTTCTGTGTTTCGTCATTTGCCTCTTTATACCATGTTTTCCATCCTTCGTCTTTTTGTTTAGTTGTAAGCCCTTCCCAGAAATTCTTAAAGTTATCTGGACCATGGTTATATGAAGCAAATGCTCGAGCTTGTCTTTCTTCTCTATCTGTCCCTGCTGATTTAACAACAGCAATATCATTATATAAATGATCCATATATTTTCGTTGAGCTAAAGATTGTGCAGCAGGATCTGAAATCTTAGCTGTTTCTGGAATCCATCCTTTTTCTTTTGCCCAAGTAAATGTAGATGGCATAAACTGTGCAAGGCCTATAGCACCTCTCGGAGAAACTTTATCATTTTTCCCATGAGACTCTTTATATATTTGATCATAAAATTGATCCTCTGTAAAGTTATCACTAGAGTATTCATCTAATTTTCTATTAGTTAAATACTCATTCATTCCTGCATAAGTCTTATTCCCAAAAGCTCCATCATTACTACCTTTCCAACCATTCTCTATTAGAAAGTCTTGAGTGCCCATAATAAAATCAGTATCATCTTTCTTTTTTCTATACGCTTCTAAATCTGCCCAGCCATGTTTATTAACTGTAAGGTTAGTTACTTTCTCTTCTACAGGAGTATTAAGTTCTTGTTCAACGGTATCAACAGTAAGAGGAGGTGGAGAAACAGAATCTACTTGTGTAGGTTGTATTAAAGAAACGTTATCTCTAAGAGCCCTTTCGTCTACAGGTTGTTCTACTGTTTTTCCATACTCTGCTTTAGCACGTTTATTCCAATTAACATGACCTCCATAATTATGTCTATGCATATTTATAAGAGCAGGATTAATAGTTCCTCCATATTTTTTAAATACTTTTAACTCTTTGCCTGGATTTATTAAACTCTGTGTTCCAAAATAATTTCTATAGGTTTCTGGAGCTAACCTCATTGTAGAGCCATCCTTTAAAGTTAATGTAAAATATCTTCCATGTTTATCCATTACACCAGCATCGTCTTCTCTCCCGTAATTTGAATAACTAAAACTAACATCTTTCACCTTCTCTCTTAAAGGTTTAGGAGCTTCGTAATCAAGAGCTTTTTGTAATTCAAGTTCTTCCATATCAACTGAAAGTTCTTGCAATTCTATTGGATCAATTTTTAATATTTTTTCAGGTTCCCTCTCTTCAGGTATCCATATTGGTGTTATAGAGTCTCCCCACATATCTGATATATATTTAAAAGTTCCACCACCTTTTATATCTCTTTCATTCCTACTAACCCATAGCCCATCTTTACCTTTATATGAGTTAGGTTTAGATTGTTCTTCAGCTTCTACCTCAGCAGAAAGGTCCCAAAGTTTCTTCCTCATTGCGTATACCTTATCATACCACCCGTCCTCCATATCTTCACCTAAATCTCCCGTGTTTGAGTTTGATGCCTCCCACCTTTGCTTTTCTTTTACATATTGTTCACTTAAGTCTTTATATTCTTTAACTAAAGGATCTGTGTCTCCCCCAGCTTCAAATTTCCTCATCCTGGACCTTCTATATGAATTAAATAATTCTCTACTCATTTGATTTAGGTTTTGATTTTGCTGCTGTACGCTTTATAGCTTCTTCTGCTTTATTCGATCTTTTCTTTTCTTGCATTTCTTCTCTCTTTAATCCGAGTTCAGCTGTCATCTTTTCTCTTTCCATTTGAACTCTAGCAGTATCACTAGCTTCTTGTGCACCTTGTTTTGCTTCTGTACGATCCACATAGCCATCATTATTTTCGTCAGCATCTATTAATTTAGCTTCAGCATTAATCATAGCAACTTTAATTTTAGTATCAGCATCTAATTGTTTACGGCCATCTTCTCTATTTTCTTTTTCTTGCTCCATTTGTAATTGAGCTTGTTGTGCCTGTTGAGCCGCTTGTTGTTCAGCTTGTTGTGCTTGCGCTTGTTTTTTCTCCATCTCTGCTTGAGAATTTTCCAACATCTTTCTAACTTTCGTAATTGATTCAGATTGTAAAATATTAGCAACATCTGTAAATGAAACAACTCCTGCCTGAAGTGCCGCTTGCGCGAGAGACTTTAATGATTCTAATGCTCTATCGTCTTTAGAAGAGTTAGATACAAAGACTCCAAAACTTGCATTTGTAAATTCTTCTGCATCAATATTTAAAAAAGTTCTCATCATATCGTCTCCTAGATACTGAATTTTTTTACCATCTCTATAAGACATTTTTGCAACTTCTAACAATGCAGTTAAAACTCTTTTCTTACATTCATTATGATTATAAAACCAAAACTCTGTAATGTGTGATGACTGTGTAACAGCCCTTTCAGTATTTCCTACTAGTTCTGAAGTTTGTACTTGACCTTGACGCTGTCTACTTACCCCGGATAGTTCTCCAAGTTCTGTCTTAATTGCTTCTAGTAATTGCACGTGAGTATTAATATAATTACCCATAGATAAATCAATACTTTGAAATTGATTGAAAGGTGCAGCTTGTTGTGATCTATTTCCTTCCTCCCTAGAATTAATAAACATGACTCCCATCGATTCTAAATAATACATCCACTTAGAAACATCCCAACCTTCAGATGAAGGTATTTGAGAAATATCCATAAGAGCTACTTTACCTTTAGATTTTGCAAGGGCTAATTCAGTTCTATAGTATATAATATTATATAAGTACTGGAAAGGTTTCATACGATCTATTAATGAAACTGATTCAGAATTTCTTTCATTATATATATAACCTACATATCCAGATTTTACATCGCTTGGATTTTCCATATCACGACGTTGATTTTTCTTAGCTCTAATATTACAATAAATATCTTCAGCTATTTTAGTACCTTCCCAATATTCACTAACCCAAAACCATTGTAACTCTACTCCATCAAATAACCATTTCTTTCCTTTCTTTTCAGCATAATCCGGTACCTCAAAAATTTCATCTACAATATCTTCCTGAGCTTGTCCTACATCATCAAAATAAGTTACTATCCCAATCTTTCTCATAGATTTCCATTCTACCTGTAGAACTCTAATCATTCCATTTGATCGGTAAGATTTAATCATACCTGGATCAGCAATTCCATTACCTACTGTATCTAAAACATTTTTTACATTTATAATATTAAATTCATCATAAGGATAATTTAAATCACCAGACGAATTTGTACCTCTACCTCCTATACCATTCTCAAGTCTATCAAGTTCTTGTGGTTCTAAATATTCATAGTACTCATCAAGAACTGTGGAAAGTGTTAACCATCTCTCCTCTATGACTGCTTGAGAGTCTTCTATCCAAGGCGAATCTGGGTCTAAAATTACTCGAACATCAAGTGGGTTACAAACTCTTACTGTTGGGTTTCCAGAAATATCTCCTACCCAATAAATTTCTTCTCCTGCTATTAATGCGTCTTTAAATCCATCATTGAACTTAAGCATTATATTATCTGATTTTAACAAATACTCTAAAATACTTTGAGCAGTAACTTCTCTCAGATCTTTATATTCATAATTAATATATCTTTCAATCTGAACTGGAGTTTTTGGTTGATAAGTTGCTGCTGCCTCTGGATCTGTTTGTTGCAGTTGCTGAAGTTCTTGTTGTTGTGCTTGTTCTTCTTCTGGGCTAACTACTACAGAATAAAGATACTGCATCATCATTTCTTTTTTCTTTTCTTCTAACTTTGAAATAGCTTCAGGATCATGAGAGACTACTTTAAAATTGAATGGTCGTTTTATTTCTTCCCCCATCAAAAGTTGGAGTTTTGGAGAAATAATATCATAATGCTGCATTGTAGCAGGGAACTGAGATTCAGTAACTCCAAAAGGATTTAGAACATATTCAAAATCTTGCTGATTTAATTTACCATTAAACAAATCATAGTTAACTTGTTTCTTATATCTTGAAGATCGGCCATTATAATTAACATCACCATAAGTTATTTTTTCTAACTCATCGATACATGTTCGGCCCCACTTCTTTCCTTTTTTCTTACGAGACACCCTTTGTCTAGGTAAGTCTCCTAAAATATATGATCCTGTATTATCTTCCATTATCCGTAATTAATTAATTTACAAAAATATATAAATTTATCCAAACATTGTATTAAAATGTTGTTTTTCTTCTTTTGAAGTGGTTAGTTCTCCAAAACTTATCTCCCATCCCATAATCATATTGAGCTTCTAAATCTATATTATAATTCTCATGGGTATGTAAAATACATAACATAAATGCTATAGCGCGGTCAAAATTCCCGTCCTTATCATATGAAATTAATTCTTTTAATAAGGGAATAGAAAGAATAGAATGTAAATTTAATTTATCATTACCATCTTCTCCATCGCCTTTCTTTTCTAAAAGCCAATCTCTTAAATAAATTTCTGCTTGTACTTTTATTGGCTCACTCATGTGAACACCATACCCTCTCGCTACTGTTGTTCTATTAACAATATCTTTTAATATACTTGGTTGAGCCTTAAGTAGGTGTAAACATTTCTTTTGCTCAAAGTAGATTTTCAAACCTTTTAAATTATTTTCATATAAGGTTTGCGCATTATAATATGTGAGAAGTTTTCTTATATTCTCATAATATTCTTTTGCGGTTTCTGGCCTACCTGTATATTCAGCTACTGGTAAATTATATGTCTTATCAAATTTTTGGAATGTCTTATATATAAAAGTACTTCCCAATGAACTTGTTGTTGAGCTATCCTGATCATAAGGGTCAGTTCCTGCTATATATAATCCATAAGGACTTGTACCTGAAGCGTCTCTATAAGGGTGTTCCCATATAACAATACATCCTGTTTTATCTTCATTAGGTTTTAATGGAAACTTATTAATAGGTTTTAAATCAAAGTTAGGCATCCATTTTACTTGATCTTTTTCCCAAAATAACTCTCCTATCATAGACATATCTTGAGCTTTCTTTGTAACTTCTATTTCAGCAAGCCACGAATTTAATTCAATAGTAGGAAATATATTTCCACTTGTTTTTAAGAATGCTTCTCTTGGTGTCTTTGGTGACTGAGTAATATATTTTTCCCAAGTAGATCTCGAATCTGTAGTTTTTAAAATAGCTCGCTCCTGATCTAGAAATGCTTCCGCCGCTTCTCTATTGGAGTTCCCGTCTTCATCAACCATCTTTACTACCTCACCTGTATCAGGCATAGTTACCTTTCCGGGTTTATACCACATATCATCAATAAAGAATCCAGCATTAGTACCAAGACCTCCTTCATCCCAGATATTTTCATAAGGCCTTAACCAATACTTTTCTGGGTTATAAAACATTTCTGCAAAATCATTTGATCCACCATCCATATCACCCCCTGTACCAAATATTAATGGCATACCAATCATAACATTACCATCCCTAAATACCGGGGCTGTTACCATATATGCATTTATTAGGTTAGGAAATTTTCCAGCCTCTTCAAATAACATTAGATCTGCTGTTTTACCAATAGCCGCTGAGAAGTTATCTTTAAATGTTAATGTAAAAATTTCACTATTATATCCATTCCATATTTCTTTACCATCTACCACTTCTTTAAATCTTGCCTTTACAAAATCTCTTCTATCTGGATTCCTACGCTTTGCCCATGCTGTATGTTTGTTTATAAAGTTTAACATTTCAAATGCCATACTCATTGTAGCACCAGAGTATGCTTGTAGATATGCTCCAATTATACTTGTTGAATCTCTATAGAAATTATATTGATATACACACAATGCACCATTCTTATATGAAAATCCTTTTCGACGGGCTTTTGCTACAATCACCCCTTGACCATTCTGTCTGGCTAATTCTACTTCCATAAAGTAATAATAATCCATATCTAAAAAAGAAGGGAAGGTTAGAATTTTTCTCTCTATTTTACCTTGCTTTACTGTAGCTTTTATTTGGGTAAAGTTTAGATAGAAATAATGAGCACCTGTAATTCTAACCCCTCCTATTTCATAACCATCCATACATCTACGAGTCTGCTCATCCCAATATTCTCTATACGCATACGTACCTTGAGGCGAATTAGT
>Ga0233412_10000481_pt1 | contig 23166 bp, 46 predicted proteins | sample Na_anoxic_4_MG_FD_180667 | JGI IMG/M metagenome (GOLD analysis project Ga0233412, IMG submission 180667) | Seawater microbial communities from Saanich Inlet, British Columbia, Canada - Na_anoxic_4_MG | ecosystem: Environmental > Aquatic > Marine > Inlet | place: Canada: British Columbia...
TGTTGCAGGGTTCAAGAAGAATGCGTAGCAATCAATATCTTCAGCCGAACTAAAGAAATCACCTAAGAGGTTTTCTGTGTTTGACACAGGGAGGACTGTAAGGAACTGTGCTGTCTCCAAGGTATTATTGGGCTCCTGCTCCGTGTAATCATACTCAGGGGGATCAGGGGGCTCGCCAGGGCCATCTGAAGGGACGCTGGTTCCTCCACACCCTGACATGATAAAAGATAGTACAAATCCTAAGACTACTACTAACGAACTTACTAATTTAACTCTTCTCATTTCTTTCCTCCATTATATTCTACTGCGTAACCCTCTTCAATCATATGTTGATTCAGGTTTGGGCTGTCTGCTGGGTTAAAAAGAATACCAATGTATCTTCCGTACTTACCCTTCTTGGTAGTTTTGACATAAAGCATATCATCTTCCACCCATTTAGTAACGATCTTGGTGAAGTACGCCTTGCTCTCTAAGCCTCTGGCCTTCTCTTCTAAGTCCTTGGTCCTGCTTTCTGGGGTATCAATACCCTCAAGTCTCACCCTAATCTTATGAGTAATATTAAATCCCAGGTCCACAGTTACATCCAGAGTGTCTCCGTCTACAATGTGGTCTACTGATTTTACTTTATACTCGTACATAAGTATTAAACCTCTTCGTCTTCAGCCTCATCTTCAGCATCCAGTTCAGCCTCAGCCTTCTCAGCTTCAGCCCTATCCTTAGCTCGCTTCTCTATAAACTCAGCCTGTTTAGCTTCTAGCTCAGGCTTAATCATAGCCATTACCTCGTCCATAGTCTTCTTAACGAGATCGTCAATTTCCTGGTCCGTCATCTTTTTGTTGTCGCTCATGATTCTATAATAGTCCATTCAAGGGGTTTCATCAAATGTATCTTGCCTTTATTGCTCACTTGTCCCACAGTTTAGCGTCTTGGCCTAGAAAGAAATCATGCGCTCCGAATTGAGGCTTATTAGCTTTCATATGCTCATTAGACTCTTGCAAGCGATAAAACTGCATCATGTCTGGTTCTCCTAGCTCACTCAATTCCTTTGCGGCCTTACGCTGTTTAGGGTTGCCCCTCTGTTTCATACGCTTTCGCCTCTCAATTTGCATACCTCGCTCTTCCTGATCCCAATGGCTTTGATTGGGGGTCATGCGTTTACACTCACTCTCCCTTCCTTTGTGGAAGGCTTTGGTAAGGCTAAGTACGGCACACGCAATGATTGCGAGCCACATAAAGTTCTTCTCTGTCATTAAATTTTTCATATTATTATTTTCCTTTTAAAGGTAGTGGGGCACAAATGCTGTCACAAAGATGCTTTGCTTGTAGGACACTAACGACTGTTAACACGGCCAAAATAGCCCACAAAAGATTCTTCTCTGTTAAATACTTACTCATAAGTTTATCCTAAAGGTTAATGGAAGTACTTTTCTACTTCTTCATCTTCCATTCCTAGTATATAGTTGTAAAGAACCTCTTCGATGTTTAAATAAGCTTCTCCGTCCTCCTCTTGTGTAATATCCACAACAGGGTAGTGAGCATCCACGAAGTTATCCAACCAAGCCTGTGATACCTCACTAAAATCATTCATATTGATTCTCATAGTCATCGCCTATTCCTAAGTTTGATTCTACGGTTAATTCGGTCAGTCTCAATAGCTTTCGCCACTAAAATAAATGTGGTGACGAATACCGTAAGTAACATCCCACCCATAATTGCTGTCTCTGATAGCATTGCTAAGTTAATCATAATATAATTCTCCCCGATATTTCCACCGATAACCTTCATAAAGGTCAAATGTTCTTAACCACAGGTCTTCAATATTTTCTTGGGATTCCTCTTTGAAGTACTCAATGATCGCATCCTCCGAAGGCCAGCCCTTTATTGGGTCTATCCTGGCGTTTCCTCTCATCGCTAATGAGTTTAAGAGGGGATCGTATTCTTCTTCTGGTTCTGCATATCCATCATAAAACCTCTGCACTACCCCGTTGTTGGTATCTTCTGTCTCTTCATAGTCCTTTGTCTCTCTTTCCCAATAGCTATATGTTCTCTCTGGATAAATCTCACCCTCCTCAATGTACCTAACCCGACTCATAATATAATTTTCCCTGTGGTTATAGAGTACACGATCTTTGAGGTATATAAGCATAGATTGGGAATCTTTGGAATTAAATACCTCCTCAATTTCATACTGAGTAAGTTCTTCACGCATTTGTTCAATGCTAGGTTTTTTGTTCATACTTCATCCACCCCTCTTTCTAGGTCTTCATCATTAGCTTCATTCCAAGCCTCTACACCCTCTTCATCAGCCTGACCCAGAGCATCCCAATACTCCTCAATGGTGAATCCCCAATCCAAAGAATATGTGGGAAGTTCTGCGTCTGATCCTTCTGCGTACCCTGCTACATAGATTCCTTCTGGATATGTACCAAACACACAACCACATTGAGTATACTTGAATGCACTCTTGCTTATAAGTTGCTTTGCTCTCTCCTCAGTCTCTAACTTCTCTCCCGTAATCCCTTCCCAAAGTTCTTTACAGTTGTTAATTTTCATGTTGTTCCTCAATGTAAAATGCTATAAAATTGGCTTGTAATACACTCATCTGTTGCCGTGTCTCCAATACCTGCGTCTGGGTATTTATTATTCAGTTTGTTGAGATCTTCAACAGCCTTCCTAAGAATGGTATCAATTTTGTTGGTTACTTTTACAATGTGTTGTGGCTTCTCGCACAACAAAGCGTAAGTGTTATGATTTATTCCTTCAGTTCGTTCCATAGTTAGTTTTCCTCACAGGTTTGGTAAATATCGTACATAATTTCCATAGCTTCGTCTAGTAAAAAATCTTTTGCTTCTTCCGTAGTTCTAATGGTGTTAGGAAACTCATCCATTAGTTCGGGAATGTCCTCTTGATTTGCCATCCAAGTACACAGACGGTCATACAAATCCTTATTGCCGTTAATTTTATTATGGTTATCAGTTGACATATACTTTTCCGTGGCTTATTGAGACTCTAGGGGCATTGTAAATTGGAGACACACTTGTTCGGCTACCTCCTCCATATTCTAGTCTGTTCTCTTTTTGAAAGTTATCAAACTCGTAGGGGTTATAATAAACTTCAAAAATCTCATGGGGAGGAGCCTGACCAAGATAACCTCCTTCCTTGTCCACAGTCCCTCTAATGAAGGCATGGACATTCTTCTTCTTCTCACGAATAACCTTGGCCCTTCCTGCTGGTTGTACAGCAAATTTAGCATCAGTTAGCCTGAGAATCTGATGATTCTCTAGATGGTGTACTACAATACCATCCCTGCGAACAGAGAAGGTGCCATTGTGTAGGTTACGGTATATCTCAACCTTGTCTCCGTGATGTAGTTCTTGTTTTCTCATGTGTGTATTATAGCACAGAGTCCGTCAATATTAAAAAGTCTTTCTAAAATATCTCATAACTTGCCTATATACAGGGTAGTAGAAAGAAAAGGAAATATAATATTATGAGAGAAGCATTTAGACCCTATGTTAAGGTAATAACCCTCAGCAACCAGAACAAACTGGAAGTAAGCCTTACTGATAGCTCAGGAACACAGATAGACTGCAATTACATTCAAGTTGAATCCGTTAGTGGAGGAACAGGTGCAGGTAATTTCTTAGTTGTTCCTACTGGAATTAGTACTGCCCTTGGATCGGCTTCTACCCCAGCGGCAAGCGGTATAGCTGTATCTGTTGGCACTTTATCAGGTGTTGCGGCAGGTGCAGCTAATATAGCTACGGGGTCTGTAGTACTCTCGTTGCCCTATAATGACATATCAAAAGCGATATGGTTGTCCCAAAGTGAGGACGGTCCTAATACTTACGCTATTACTTATGGCAATGTTAGAGTAACTAACTCCTTAGCAGACAATAAACTCGTAACAGGTAACTAATGTTTAAAGCTCATCAAAGTGTTTATACCACTAGGTTAAATAAGCCTACACTAAGTAAAAGTAGGAAAGTTAGAAATTCTTCTATTACTTTTAGCGATAGTACTGGTCCTGTTCTAACTATTTATGGAATTGGAAGTTTGACTAGGGGTGGAGGGAATGGTTATGTTGTCTCTTTTTGGAAGCAAACTAACGACAGATATGCAGTTAGGGTATTTGACCCTTCTGAGACTAATTTAGCTACTTATATAGGAAGTGCTAGTTCAGGTGGGGCAGGGGATACTATTAGTAAGGTACACGATGCTATTAGTGGTAGTCCCTATCTTAGATCCGTTTTCCATAAAGAAACTACTGAAGCTATCTCGGCCTCTTTAGGTTATTCTGATGGGACTGCCTTTGTAAACGGAAGAGGCTGATAATTGACTTATTGGTTGTTCTATCACTCATCATTATCATTAGTACTTGTCCTCTGGTTTCCACCAGTTTAATTCTTCTTCCTTGCCATCTAAGAATTCTAGGAACTTATTAATCCATGCGCTCATACTAAGACCCTATGTTTTGTACGAGGTATGTAACAGCCACTACTATAAATACTACGCTAAAGTAACGCACGAACCAACCAAATATCGTTTTTTCTTTCATAATTAACTCTCGTATACTTTATATAGAATTATTAGATAGTCGGCCTTATAATTTAACCAAAGACCTAGCCCTCCCAAGTATCATCTGGATGGGCTACCTTAACTCCTTGTAGGCTTTAGGAAAGCAGCTTACTTCATCCTTACAGGATGTAAGATGCCTAATTGTTCCCCAACATCACATAGTTTCTGATAAGTGGATGCAATCCTCTCACGGGAGTCCCTGTGGGCACCCTCTGAGGCGACATGGATAAACTTTGCTGCGTGACCGTCCTCTTGGGCTTTCAACAGCTTCTCAAGTTTCGCGTGTTCTTCTTTTAATTGTGTATTATTCATTATACTTTGTCCCTTTCGTTGAATGTTTTAGCACAGTAAGCATTGTACATATCCGTGCTTAGTACATGTAGTTGAGGTAGCATCTTCTCTACCTTCTCCTTGTAATCATCAGTAAACATACTGAGTCTTAGATTGGTTGACAGTAAAAGAAGAGCCTCATAAAGGACATCTGCCTCTTCATATCCCTCAATCCTAACTTCTCCGTTCATTTCACCTAAGTGGTCATTTAGAATTCTCATTTTTAATCTCTCTTTTAATTAGTTTACCGTGTCTCTTAACAATAATAACATAGATGTTGAACCTATAACCATAGCACAGGCACCAACGAATGTAATCTTTAGTCTAACCATCATATCCTTACAGTCAATGAAATACTTAAGACTTAGGAAGTGTATGAATGGCATAAGAAAGCCTACAAACATCTGGGATAATATATACTCATGTGCTATTAAATAACTATAACATGAGCCTACAAAGTCTCCCAACACAGTTAGGATAAAGACTAGTAAGTACCTCTTAGGGGTCATTACTAAAGTCTCTTCTTCACTTTTCATTTCTAATCTCTCTTTTAATTAGGTCAGGCCAAGTAATATCATTAAGGAAGTGGAATACAGTAACAGGGTCACCATCAAACTTCCACTCAGTCTCTTCTATAAATTTCTTATGGTCGGTCCATTGCTTCTTATCGAAGTCCCATTCAAATGTTAGTTTTATCTTCATGAAGATCTTTCTCAAATACTACTTTGATACCGAGTTGTTCAGCTACGAACTTTTCAAGCCTCGCACCCTTACTGATGTGATATCCTTCCATCATCACTATAGTAGTACAGTCCACCAGACTCCGTAAAGAGTTCTTCATATAATATTCCCACTTCTGACTAGTATCTAAACTAAGACCGTTGGGAGGTTTTCCGAAGTAAATAGGATTACATACTTTGGTAGCACCTAGAGCCCACAGTTTGTTATGAACCGCAACAAACTTCTCTTTAGTATCGTCCATATCAGTACCAGTAATGGGACCAGATATATACACATACTTACCTTTTATATCAATCATCTAGTCTCTCCAGCTTTTTAGAAGCAAGGATTGATAACTGTTCTACAGATATAGTTCTCACTAGCCAACCATCATTCTCTAAACCTTCTGATAGTTCAGCTAGTTCTTCTACAGACTTAGCTGTTTTAACAACCCATTTTACATTATCTTCCATAGTTTCGTACCAATCAGTCATTTTTAAATTTACCCATTAGTTCAGTAAATGCTTTTTTAACTTTATAGAAGCTCAAGTCAGTATCCTTAGCAATGCGGCTAAAGTTAATAGTACCGTCTTCACGAATTACATTTGGGTTTTTGACAACATAAGATAACAACTCATTCTCATTATCATTAAACTTCTTACTTAAGAAATCAAGAGAATCTTTTACATCATACGAGTCAGATATACCATAGTCACAGACCAAATCCTCTTTGTTATCAAGATTATCTAGAGATATTGGCATGAAGTTCTTATACTTGGTTGCCTTGTTTCCTTTGTAGTTTTTAGAATTCCAAAGCACAGTCTTGGTATAGGCTTTGAATAGAGGACATTCAATAACCTCAGTAACAGGCTTATCCTCAATTGTAATCTTGTTCTTTTTATAGTAACCTACAATAGAATTGATAGCTGCTACCCTAAGGTCTTGTACATTTGATTCAAAATCACATAGCATAGGATCACCAGTAATTCTATGTGAAATGAATGAAATCAGTCCACCAAACTTACCTTCATAAGCTTCCCAGTCTTCTTGAGTTATATTAATCATGTATTATCGGCCATCCCTAACTCGTTTCTTAAATTCTTCGTACTGCTCATCAACAGTTAGCCTTGTACCATCGGAGAAGGTAACATCTAAGTATTCAGATCTTGGGTTACGCACCTTAGATAATATTAGAGCAGGATCAAAAATAGGTGTAATGCTAATAATTTGGCGAGTATTGATAAGGGTAGTCTCGTACCCTTTACCCTTCTGCTCTGACCACATAGGGATAAACCCTTCTGGGTTCTGGGAGAAGTTACTAGTGACGAAGGGAATAACCCCTGCAATGCCACATACTAATGCTAATTCACTTAATTTCATTGTTGTTCTCCACTAAAGTATTCAAGTACCATTGTGCCTTCTTCAAGTCTTCGTTCCTCTTACCTTTATAATTACTCCGCAAAAGATATTTCATAACTGAGCCTTGGAGATAACCTTCATACTGCTCATCAGTTAGCTTTGCTTCTATAACATTAATAGCCTCTATACCATTATGTGTGTAGTGGTCTGGGCTGTTTACCATATCAGAATCAATACTACCTTCAGGGACAAAAGGACTCCTAAGGTTATTCTTAGGGTTATTCTTATTATTATCTATCCGCTTAATGTAGTCCTCATAATACGCATCCACTTCTCTATCAGTCATGCGTACATTGCTAGATGAGTAAGAGTTATCAGTCATGTTATAATTGTCCGTTTTCTTTTTATTATCAATAGTAAATTTTATGTATTCGTTAAGATATTCATCCATTACATGTCACACTTTTTTAGTTGTTCCCATGTAGCTAAAGCAAGAGCTACCACTTGTCGGGATTGAATTACCCCGTCTGCCTTCTCAACAAGTCTTTCTATGTTAATAAGATAGTCTTTAAGATCCTCAGGAAGTTGACCCTCTGTTACAAGGTCAGGTCGCATTTGTTTTGCGATGTAAACAATAAAATATTCAGGCATCATAATCCTCTGTAATTTGGGATACTTCTATCCCAGCTTTTTTCAATAAGACACACCCATCGGTATGATATGCGTGTTTGTAAACGACTCGTTTAATCCCTGACTGAATCAAGGAGGTAGAGCAAGTGAAACATGGAGACAAGGTTACATATAAAGTAGCCCCATTACTTGAGTGCCCACTCTTTGCTAACTTAGCAATACAATTTTGTTCAGCGTGAATAACTTCCTTCTTAGTTACGCTAGTAACCTCGTTAAAAACCTCACAACTGTTACTGAACCCCTTAGGCGTACCATTCCATCCAAAGGATATAATATTATCATCCTTTACTACAATAGCACCAACCTTAGCTCTCTCAGCATGGGACATTAAAGATACCCTTACTGCAAGGTCCATATAAAAATGGTCGTATCTCTCTTGTTTATCCATGCCTTATTATAGACACAAGGCATGGATTTCAAAAGAGTATTTGAGAATTTTTATTGGTTATTCGGGATGCTCATCCCATCTAAATCTCCAGCCTCAAACCAAAGATTACCCTTAATAACAACATCCTTAGCTGTATCCTTCACACTCATCAAGGTAGACTTAGCACCCTGAAGTCTGGATCCCTCTCTAGAGAAGAAGTTATCCTCAACCAATAGACCTTGAAGAAGGAAGTTCTTCGTATCTTTATGAGTGAAGTAAACCATGTACGACCCACCTCGTAACCAGTTATTCTTAATAACAATATCAGTAATAGGGCCAAGGTCAGATTGGATCATGAAACAAGCATTTGATTTGTAACCATCCTCATAAAAAGAGGAATCATAGAAAGGAATATCAAAGTAGTTATTATAATAACTGTTCCTATGGTTGCTTCCTCTACTTTGTACACAATCAGCATGAGAGGAGGGGATAGTTCCAATCCTTCTTACCCAACACCCTTCAACTAGAACATCGTCTCCTTGAACTTTCATACCATCGGAACCACTCTCAGTTATATAACAATCTCTTATATGAGTGTTACTGCCAGTATAAATGCCACAAGAATTTTGACCTCTAGTGGTACAATTCTCAATCAATAGATTCTTATGTCCAAAAGTACTTTGAATTCCATAATTAGCAGCCCCAGTAATGTAGCAGTTTCTAATAATAACATTATCTGCCTTGACCCTAATAGTAGCATTTATGTGCATATTTTCAAGAACAGTTCCATCGGTTTTGATAGTAACAGAGGGAGAGGCAGGTAAATCCCTAATCTCATCAGCGCATCCTGCGTTATCTTTAATATCCTGTACACTTCTCTGCCCCTCAAAAGGCTCAGGTAAATTGTTGACAGGAGGATCTACAATGGGAGGATCTACAATGGGAGGATCTACAATGGGAGGATCTACAATGGGAGGATCTACAGGAGGATCAACAATAGGGGGGTCCACGGGAGGATCAACAATAACCCCAGAGAAATGCTCTCTTACAAGGTCAGAACAAACTTTTACCATGTTAGCAGTCCCATTAGTAACACCTTCAGCAGTAAGAGGGTGCTTATCCGTTACATACTTACCATCCTCAAAATCGTGAGCGAACCAAATAATGCCGTCAACCCCATTAGCTAGTAAGTCTTGTACAATAGCTTTGTTTTGGGTTAGGCTTGGTGGAGTTTCAAAAAGCTCTCTCTTGATTCTACTGGCAGATAAAGAAGCATACACAGGTTTACCGTTAGAAAACTGCTTTAGTCTCTTTAGTCCATCAATTACATATTCAGGGTCATCAACCACAGGGTTTGAGGTAGAGGCTCCAATCTTTTTCTGCTTAGTGGGTGCCGCATTGTACGGGTAATAATCAAACATTAACCCATCAACATACGGGGACTCACAAATAGTCTTGTAATACTCAAACCCTGCTCCCGCACCAGACCAAGGTTGTCCATTACTCGGACCCATGCCGAACCAACCTTCTACACAAATACCTTTACCAAAGAAAACATATACAGGCTGCTTCCCTCCACCTTCTTTATAAGCTCTAGCCTCTGCTAAAATTTCAGAAGGGGGATTTTGGGGGTGAATGTCAGGCTCATGGTTAACCATAATACCTGTAGACTCAGTATAAACCTCTTCTTGTGTCGCTTCAAGGACATAAGGTAAGGAATTTTGCTCCATTAAATTGTGATCAGCTAGGGTTAGATTTTTCCAATGACCTACGAACATATCAATGCCTAGATTACGCCAACTATCTATAATGTCCTGGGAATTGGTTCCTTGCATCCAAACACCAACCCTAGCAGTACCATCTGCAAGTAAAGCATTAGAAGGAGGTACAATAATAGGAGGCTCAACAATGGGAGGGTCTACTACAGGCTCACCTAAGGAACTCAGACGGGAAGCATAAGCTGCTCTAATAGTATCGTAACCCTTTAAGGACTCAGCGAGAAATTCTTTTTCATTCATGGTAATTACCTTTCAGCAGTATATAGTATTTGGTAAGGGTTCTTACTTTTTCCATATATATATTTTATCTTGCTTCTTTTTATTTTGTTTCTGTCCTAACTGTTGTTTTAAAAGATCCTCATCGTGACTAATGGGTAAACCGTATTTAACAGCTTCCTCGTACATTTTAGGGGAAATATTAAAGCACACATGACCAGAAACCATATTAGTCATACATTTATCCCAAAGAGGAATAAGGAACTTTAAGTAGTAATCCTCGTCACTTTGCCATTTTGGCATATGCTCATAAACTTCCATATTAATATATGGAGGGCTAGTAAGAACCATATCATAATTGAATTTGCTAAAGTCCTGTAAGAGGCAATCACCAAAAATCATATCCATTTTGGTATCCTTAGTATCCCTTAGTTTATTAATCATTTTATCATAGGCTGGGGACATTTCTGTATTTAAATCCATACCGATATAATCTATACCTAATGCCCAAGCACCCAGCATACGACCACCCCACCCAGCAGTAGGGTCCAAGACAGACTTAGCGTTATACTTCTTGTATAAGTATTTTGCTGTAGTAGCCTTGAACATAACGATAGACCCCTTGTTGATCCTAAAGCACTCATAAACATTACCAGCAGCAGTCCTACCACCCCTGTTCTTCTTTAGAGTTTGGGATAGAAGTTTATCTCTCCCTTCATCATCTCCAAAAATTTCATAAATCGTTGGACCTTTATCTCTTCTACACTTTAAAAGGTTCTTTAGTTGGAAATGATACAGGAAAGGATTCCCGTAGAAGCTATTCCTATTACTATCTGCTGGGTACTTAAGGATATTCTGGATATCAGCGTCTAGTTCTTTATCTGTAATGATCTTGTGGTTTTCTATATCTTCTATAGTAACCTTGTGTAAATTTTTATTAATTGGCTTAAGCATATTTAGTCTAGGGTGTTACCAAAAAACCTTAAAACATTATTCTCACACAATTCCTTATCTGTATGAGTAAAGTAATCCGTAAATTCTGCTCCCCCACTTTGGGTATACATGGATCTCATGTAGAAATCAAAACCTCGGGGATCTTTCCACCAAGGTAGGGATTGAAAAACCTTTACAGTAAAATTCAAAATGGAAACCAGATTAGAATATAGTTTTTGCTTTCGTACAGACACAACATCTTGACCAAAAAAGATAGTAGTACTATCGTGCTTTTTTGAGGATACAATATACACCCCGTCCTTTTTAGGATAACTACCATTCCATAAAGGGCACCCAGTCTTAACGCTTTTACACTCTAAAGAAATAACCTCGTCATTTTCTAAGCAAATATGGAAGTCTGGGAACTTTTGGGAACCAAAGGGTTGCCTTACATAAGATATATCATGTTTACGGAGTAGATCCTCTATCTGAGTCTCATGCTTAAAATCGTTAAGATTGCTTACCCAGGGTAAAGAAAGGCATTCAGTAAAAAAGTTTTTTAGTTTAGTCATAATAATTTATAATATTAATGGTACGCCCTTCAGGACTTGAACCTGAAACCTACAGATTAGAAGTCTGTTGCTCTATCCAGTTGAGCTAAGGGCGCACACTACCCTAACTTACAGTTTCGGGAGTCTCTTCTTCTACTCCTAGAAGTTCTCTCAACTCAACAGCAGCAGTTGCCATTTCTTCTCGTTGCTCAGTCATTGCTTCAAGCTGAGAATTAATTTGTTCAAGTTGTTGGTCAACCTGCTTAAGTCCCTGTTCCGCTCCTTCAAGCATACGGGCTAAATATTTTTCGTTAATTTCATTCATAATTCTTTTCCTTTGTTATTATTATGTCAACATCGACATAATAGATTATTATTATAGTAGTCTAAATTACAGTTTTAAACTCTATGATCGGTATAATAGATGTTTTTTATTCCTGCCTTTATAAGAGCATTATAGCAGTTGGAACAGGGTTTTGCTAGTTTGTATCCTTTTCTATACACATAAATATCAGCACCATTAACATCAATCCTGTGGGATCTTGCTAGACTCAAGGCGTGAGTCTCTGCATGGAGCTTATGCCAACCATTTATCCCAAATACAGGGTGAGTCTGGTCCGTGTTGTTGCCTCTAGAAAGAACTGTCTTCTTTTTTACAATCACACACCCTAGTTGGTACTTGGAATGCCGTGATTTACTAGCCTCTTTTTTAGCCAATCTGAAAAATTGTTTCCTCATGGTTGATATGGTCCACCCCCAGAAAATCGAATTCTGCTCAAAAACACTTATAAGATGCTCCCTGACAACCAGCCAGCCGAGGTGGGTTCCTGAGCAGACCGAGCATCTAAATCGGGTACAGCCAGCCTCACGACTAACCAATCTGCTTACACCTCATTATAGGATGCTAAGGCTATATCATCAAGAGTAATTACAAAAAAAGACACCTTTTCAGGTGCCCTCCTTATTACTATTAATAATGTATAGTTATTCAGTCGATACTTGGTGTATAATTATTTCTGGATTTTCCATCTTAAACCTGAGGATCCAGTTTTCCATCTCAGTCTTAGTGAATTCTTTCTCTAATTCAAGTTCGATTGCTTGAAGCTTGAAATCAATTGCAATCAGGGTGGAGTTGATCCAAATCACCCCAGCGCAAATAGCTCCGACAAGACTCATGGGTAACAGGGTTTTCTGCGAAATAGTGGATTTTGATTCTGAGTCAGTCATAATAGGGGTTCCTACAATATATAGAGGTATTCCCTAACTAGGGTATATATTTTATAAGAAAACTCACCACTTTACAATAAATAAAGTGGTGAGCGGTAGCGAAATTCCACACACACGAAAGGCGTAATGCCTCTACTGCCCAATGGGCCGCATATGGTGTTCAGTTTTCTTTCTTCTTAGGCTTTCTAGGTTGTCTCTTAGCTTTTTTAGGTTTAGCCTTTACCTCATTAACGGCATTAGACTTAACCCTTCTAGTTTTAGTCCTAGAAGATCTTTCCTCATGCTCTAACTCTGCCGCATCTTCCTCAAGTAAAGAGGAATCAACAAAAGTTTCCTCCTTTACAAAGGAATGGGTAGTTTTAACTTCAACAGGTACTTCAACTACGGCTCTCTCTTCCTGTTTGGCTGCTGCCCACTCATTAGCAATTTGTCTTCTACTTTTTCTCATAACTCTAGTTTGTTGTCTTTAACTCTAATATCATAGAGTTTTCCTTTTTCTGGCTTATCTCCCCTAAGAATACTATCAGCAATAAGGGACTTAACCTCACGGGTGATAAACTTGGATATAAACCTAGCTCCGTACTCCTCAGAGGAGCCATTCTTAATTATATAGTTAAGTAGTGACTTTGTTTTTCTTATTGGAAGGTTTTTTATCTCTAGACGAGCCACTTTTATGAGATCTTCCTTGGTTAGGTAGTTAAAGTGGGCCAAAGTATCCACACGGCCAAGAAATTCTGGGCTAAACTTGTCTTTTACGGATTTAGCGATACTATCTTTAGAAGATTCGTAAGTTATCTTGTGACTATCGAACCCTAAAGTGTTCTCACCTACCTTAGCGTCCTTAACGCCCTCATTTGAGGTCATAAGGATGATAGACTGGGTGAAGTCCAGTTCTTTTCCATTGGATGCCATGACCTTGCCATCGTCCATCAGAGCCAACATGAAATCAAACAGTTTAGGGGAGGCTTTCTCAATTTCATCAAAGAGAATAACCCAGTTATTTCCTTTTTTGGCCTTTATCTCCAAAATGCTCTTTTCAGTAGACCCAATATACCCAGGAGGTGACCCAATGAGTTTTGCGTACTCATGAGGTTGGGAGTACTCAGAACAGTTAATCTTGAAGAAATTACCTGAGTAGTGCTTACCTAAAACTTTGGCTAGTTTAGTCTTGCCTACACCAGTAGGACCAATAAACATAAGTGAGATATTCTCAGCAAGTTTAGTAACCATTAACTTTACATAGTTAATAACAGTAGCAATTGCCTCCTCTTGTCCTATAACTTCTTTATGTAGCTCTTTTTCTAACTTATTAATGTCTGCCAGAGTTGTAATAGACTTATTTCTATTTTCTTCTTCATTAACAAAGGTGCTTCCAGTTCTTCCCCTGGGAGTCCTTTTCTTATGTGTCTTATTAGGGTTTTCATAAAGTTCTTCTAAAAACGAATTTAAAAACCCCTTAAGAGTATCCTGATTAAGTGCCTGGATTATACTATCCAAAGACAAGTTAGGGTACACTTGGCACACAGATAAGTAGATACTTTCAACAATACCTGCGAAAACGGGCTCAAACTCATCCTCGTACTGCTCTTTTATATGAGCCTCGCACTTAGCTAAGAGGGTTTTAGAATTCAAGACAAAATCATTAATGATTTTTATCTCATAATCTAGTAAATCAACGGATACAGAGGTTTTTACTAGTTTATGAGTTTTTTGTCTGTAATTTTCTAACTCATCTGTATTTAATGCTGAAACTGAAATAACTTCGTTAATTGCATCGCAAAATACTTTAAATGATTGTTTGTCTGACATTATTATAATTCGGTAAGATCTTTCCAAGAAGGGGGTTGTCCCTCCTTGATAGTAGATTGAGTCTTGTTATTACTAAATTTGTCTTCTGCTTTTATGAAGGTATCTAAACCCCTAATCGCAGTAGTTTGAGCAGACTGCATTAACTTGAGGCAATCAAGCATACATTTTCTAGCGTCAAGGTCGGTTACATCAGCTTCTCCTGAATTATCGACTATATTTTTGAAAAATAAATACGCCTCTTTAGCATAGAGTCTATCCTCTTTTGCCTGTTTAAGCATATCCGAACACGCTTTCTTTAGTCTCTCAGGTGATAAATGGTCTGTTTTTGGTATATATACTTTAGCCATATGTCTTCTCCGAAGCTTTCCTACTTATATAGCCTGCTGCCATCTCTTGGTAGTCATCTAAATTGTAAATTCCCCAAACCTCCTGGTTTTCACGGTACATCCTAGGTACTAAGGAAAGTTGAAATTCCATTAGTTCTAATAGATGTTCTGCGTCCATAAGATGGGGAGGAGGCAAGAGTAAATCAAAGTATTTACTATCAGTATCTCGCATAATAGGAAGAAACTTCCCTTCTGCGTACTCTATATCATCATTCATTTAAATTAAATCCTTTTTTACTAAGTTCCGTCATTACTTCCCCAATCTTCGGGAAAACAAATACAGCAATACCTTCCTCATGGTCCCAGCGCAGTTCCGCTACAGAATCGTTCTTTTCCCACAAATCATTTATAGCGTTGTACATGGCCCATATTTCTACAAAATACTCAAGATCCTGCTTGGTCTTCTCTTCCGATGACCTATTCAAGAAAAACTTTAATTGGTCAGCATAAATGTAGTTTTTGTTCCCAGCCTTAATTCTCGTTCTGTAGTCCATAACAGCAATACTCCTTAAGTATATAGTGAACTAGTTGTTAAATCTTTTACTAAAAGCTTCTTCTCGGCTCAAGCCCTCTGAAATATCAGACTTGAGCATCCTGAAACGCTTCCCTGTTTTTTTGGTATAATCCTCTATATCCTTATACTTTTTAGTCTCTCGGATCTGGGCCTTAGGCTTAGAAAGTTCTTTCCTAAAGGCAGTCTCCACCATATTATTGAGTTGTATAATAAATTTGTTATCTTTCATATGCCTATCTCTTTTCTTAGTTCGGAAAACTCGTCTGAAGTAAGGAAATCCTCTTCAAAACCTTTTCGTTGAAATTTTAGTTCTTTGTAAGTGTACCAAGCACCAGACCTAAGCACTATCTTGTCCTTTACTAGAGAAGTAAGCATACCACAAGAAGGCGTTAGGCCCTTATTGAATAGTAGTTCAAACTCGCACTCTCTGAAAGGAATAGAGACTTTATTTTTTTTATTCTTTACAATCCCCTTAATACCTATTACTTGTTTGTTCTCATCTGCAAGTAAATCACTTGTCTTGTTGGATTTACATTCTAAATTAACGCCAAGGTAATACTCTAATGCCTTTCCACCTGCTGCTGCGGTATCAGGATTACCAAACATTTTCCCTACATCAGTTCTAATCTGATTTATTATAACTAAAGCTACTTTGTGTTCACGCAACATTGAGTTAATCTTTCGTAGACAAGCTCCAGTAGTTTTAGCACGAATGGCTCCAGTCATAGGACTTTGATCATACGAGGTAGCTTCAACCTCAGCCTTGGAAGGAGATACTGCAATACTATCATAAGCGATGACAATAGGGGTATCCTTATCAAGCTTCCTAATATCTAATATAATGTCTTCCATTTTTTGGAAGCAGTCTTCTAAAGTTTGTGGTATAGCATAAATAAGTTCATCTGAGACTATTCCTAAAGATTCTGCAAACTCTAAGTTGTAAGCATTTTCACTATCAACCATCAGGGTCCAGTAACCTGCTGCTTGTGCCTCTTTTAGAATGTGCGTAGCGAAAACAGTCTTAGCTGTACTTGCTCCCCCTATAAATTGAGTCATCATACCTATCGGTATACCTTTAGTGTAATCACCAGAGATTACCTTGTTTATGGCATAATTACCTGTTGAAACGAAACCCAAATCTGCCTTCTCAGCAGACAATAATCCTATATTTTTTAATCCTTTTAATACTTCTTTTTGCATACTCTATTATAGATCGAAACCCGTTGTAATTTGACTTTTATAGTAAATCTTTTAGAGTAGGAGGAGTATAGTTTGGACCCTTCAAGATCTTACCATCCTCTCTATAAATAGGCTTACCATCCTCGTCTAACTTACTCATGTTGGATTCGTGAACCCTCTTGAAAGCCTCATCAAAGTTCCAACCAAACTCTACAAACATACCCATAATAACATACACAAGATCACAGGATTCTTTCATGATCTCCTCTGGGGTGTCCGCTGTTGCGAGTTCCCTGTACTCCTCTGATGTTAGGTCTGATCGTAGCTTAATCCTCTTAGCGTCCTTCTCAGTAAGCTTAGAGAAGTCCTCGTTAATAGTTACAGTACCCCTAGGCATACCATACGATTTGTGAAACTCGTCCACCCTTTTAAAATGTGCTGATTTAGTCATTGTTTTTAATCCACTCTTCTTTTTTTATAGAATAATTAATCTCGCCTTCGATCCAGTTGTAAGTTTTCTCCATCCCTTCTCGTAAAGGTTGAGTAGGTGCCCAGCCAAGAAGTTCTCTAATTAAGGTGTTGTCGCTATTACGACCGTTCACACCTACAGGGCCATCAATATTCTTAATATTGACTTCCTTACCGCTAATACTTGCTGTCATTAAAGCCAGATTGTTAATAGAAATCATCTCATCAGATCCTATATTAATAACCTCCACCACTTCAGACTCCATCAACCTACGCACAGCTTCCAAACACTCATCAATGTATAGGAAGGACCGAGTTTGATTCCCTGGACCCCACACTTCTACATCCTCTTCTTGGGTAGCCTGAATTACTTTACGACACATAGCAGCAGGAGCTTTCTCTTTGCCTCCATCCCAAGTACCGAAAGGGCCAAAGATATTATGGAACCTTGCTATGCGTACCTCAAAATTATAGTTCCTAGCAAACGATTTCCACATTCTTTCTGAGAATAATTTCTCCCATCCATACTCTGAGTCTGGGTTGGCAGGATAAGCTGATCCTTCAGCGCAGTTAGGGTTCTCTGGATCTACTTGGTTATGCGCGGGATAAATACATGCTGAGGATGAATAAAACACCTTAGGCTTCTTTTCAAGAGTAGAGAGTGCTTCTGCTAGGTTTAGGTTAATCATAGCGGAGTTGTGCATTACATCAGCATCATGTTCCCCAGTAAAGATATAACCTGCTCCTCCCATGTCAGCAGCAAACTGATAAACCTCATCAAAGTCTCCTCTCTGAATGAATTCCCTAACAGCGTAAGGATCTCTAAGATCAAAGGTTCCTTTGTTAGACTTACATCCTTCATGGGTTTGATACCAATCAAACCTTGCCTTTATATCCACACCTACTACCTCGTAACCTTCGTCAAGAAGTAGTTTTACCATGTGGCCTCCAATAAAGCCACCCGCTCCACATACTAATGCTTTTTTCATTTTCCACCAATCTTTTTAGCCACGCTTTCCGCTATTGGGCAGTTTCCTGTTACTCCTAGTTTTTTATAAATGGGTTGATCGTATACTACATTAGGGTAGTGTCCTTGCTCTGGACCTCTTAAGCCTAACTCAGCCTTAATACCCACCATATGTAACTTCATATGTTCTAAAGCCATTAAGCATAAAGGTTCCGCTAATCTAAAATTATAACCAAGATATTCATGAAAATATTTCCCAGTCTGTCCTTGGTCACAAATAGCTCTTACTTTTTTATAATCAAGTTTTGAGTTTTTAGGTATAGTAATCATTCCCCCTTCAAAAGTTGATATATTCTTAGTCTTATAAAAACTAAAAGCTCCTGCATCTGAGCCCATCCCAGAAAGCTTACCACACTTATAAGTTGCTCCAAATGATTGAGCGCAATCCTCAATTATAACTAACCCATACCTATCAGATATCTCTTTCAATGCCTCCATATCACAAACTCTCCCGTACAAGTGAACTGGTATGATAGCTTTTGTGTTTTTTGTTATGGCTTTCTCTACTTTACTAATATCTAATAAGTAAGTTTCGGGGTCAATATCTACAAAAACGGGTTTACCTCCTGCATGAATTATAGAATTAGAAGTAGCTATAAAAGTAAAAGGGGTAGTTATAACCTCATCAGTATCTTTTAAGTCTAACGAGTGTAAAGTAGCTATCAATGCTGCCGTACCACTATTAACAGCTACACAATCTTCTAAATCAAAAGTATCCTTGACATACTCCTCAAACATATCTCTTACTGCTACTGGCATTTTTTAATCTCCTTAGAGGGTACTCCATACACTACTGTATTATCAGGAACATCTTTAGTCACAACGGAACCTGCTCCTACCATAGCGTTCTTACCTATTGTAACTCCTGGCATAATAATACTACCTGCCCCTATACTTGCCCCATCCCGAACTACTACACCTTCACAAACCCAATCTTCTTCGGTCAACTTATTACCATCGATACCAACAGATCGTGGGTTTTTGTCATTTATTAATTTAGCTCCAGGCCCAATGAATACACCGTCACCTATAATGGCGGGATGGTATATTAAACAACCACTTTGAATCTTACAGTCACTCCCTATAGAAACATTAGAATCAATGTAACAATGAGAACTTATAACTGTACCTTTTTCTATAGACGCTGTAGATCTAATGTGGGTAAAGTGCCACACCATAACCCCTGCTCCAAAGGATGCCCCTTCATCTATAATTGCTGTTTTACTAATCATTTTTAATAGCCACCGTATCCCAACCTTTTTCTACAATAGTATAGTTGTAGTTTTTTAGTTTATTATCTATATCATAATTTGCTTCATCCCCTAAAGTATGAGTTTCCATCATAATAAAACTAGGGGAATACTTATCTAAATCTAATTGGTCAAAAATAATACCATCAAAACCCTCTGTGTCAGTAACATAAACATCAATACGATCTATCCCCGCATTTAGTAAAAAAGTAGATAAAGTGTAAGTATTTACTTCAATATCTTTCTTTTGATTATTTATAGATAAAAAAGTAGGATCATTAGTTAAATCCGTTTGTAGTTTATAATTCCCATAACCAGATAAACCATTTTTAGTAATATCAAATGTCCCAAGTCCTTTAGTCCAGTTTGGGAGACTAGGTACATTGACATAAGTTATATTTTCCTTTCCATTTTTAATATGGATAGCGCAATTATGGCAAGTTACATTCTGAGCGTCCTTATAGTTTTTACATAGCTCATCATAAAATACAGGAATAGGTTCCAATAAGTGTGCATTTATTTTATGATGTAAAATGTAATCCCGAACAGGATCATCTTGTATACCATCATTTGCTCCAATTTGTAATAATATAGATTCTTTAGTTGGTATGGGTAAATATTTATCAAAATTAATCATTGCTCTTTCTCTAAAGTAATTAATCTAAAAAGTAACTCATGGGACTGTTTAGATTTTTGTATTTTTAAGCTATGGAAAAACTCCATATGTTCATTATAGATAGGGGATGATTTTTCTACAAATAAAGATTCAGAAACTATTTTACCTTCATGGTAGTAGTGCTTTATAACTGTCTGCTCTTGTAGATCTGCCTCAAAAGTACAGTTGTCCTGCCTTACTACTACTTTTCTTTCCTTATAAAAAGTGTCTTTACTCCAAATAAACCTACCTATAATCCCATTGGTTATGGTAGCTACACAAGTATTATTTTTAGTGTTTACTACTATATCTTTAATATTATTTAAGTCTATCTCAGTTAAGTAAAGGTATAAGTCTAAATCATGAATACCAATGTCTTCTAATAAAGACACCCTAGAGGATTGATCTGCTACACAACACCTACTAAAATCAATATTTAAGATCTTACTAGGCTCACAATACTTATTTAAAGTTACTATAGCGGGATTGTATCTTTCTACTAACCCAGTGAAAATACTAGAATCATTAAAAATATGAAGATGTTTAGCATCAATAACGGCAGGCTTCTCAACAAACACTTTTCCACAGTACCCAGTTGTTTTAATTTTTTCATAAACCTCAAAGTGCGTATGCTCTGGGGTTAAAATAAAAATTGCCCCATAATCTTCATACTTAGGGTTTTCTACTCCTCCTTTTATATTAGGGTCACTCCACTCCCAGTCAAGCCCTTCCTGGCTTAGATACTTAGCATGTATTTTTCCAATATTGCCATATCCTATTAATAAACATTTCATATTTCCATTACATCCTTTAATAATCTTTCTATTGTTTGCCTATATGCGTAAAAGGGTCTTGGAGCATGAAACTCTGAATACCCTCCTGATAATAATTTACTTTTGTCATATACAATTTCATTTCCTTGCATATGCCATATCCTATCAATTCTATTACTAAACCAAAAATCTTTAAACATTCTAACATTATGAAACTTGTTAGGGTCAACCTCTTTTTTATACTTTGAAATTAACATTGAAGAGTAACATTCGTCCAAACCCCATAAAGAAGGGGGAAGGTAGTAAGAATCTCTATGAGAAAAAACCTTTTTTACTTCAGAATTCCAATCATCTTCAATGTTATATACCTCTTTAAACCACTTACCTTTAGCTACATGATGAGAGGAGGGATAAAAATCATGTAATCCATTGTGATATCCTAGCATTTCTGGGGTATAGCCTTCATATGCATCAGCAAACCCTATAACATACTTATCCGTATCAACCTCCTTTAGTGTATCAAAAAAGAAATTTGATAGCTGCATTTGATCAATACCTTGTAACATGCAAACCTCTTCTGGAAATTGGGATGCTGCCCAAAATAAAGCCCAGGTAACTGACCAATCAAGTCTTGAATTTTTAACCACTTCAGGTACATTATCTACTCTTAAAATATCACCATATTGAGTAGAAAAATTATTTGAATCTAACTCAAGTTGTGAACCTACAAATATAAGGGTAGGCTTTACTCCAAACTTTTTACTCCACACAGGGGAAAAAGAATTCCAAAAACCAGTATAGTTATCATTATTATTTAAACAAGTAATAAGTCTATCTACTTTCATACCCTACCTTCCTTATCATCATATGTTATTCTTTGTCCTATAAAAGTACCAAACTCTACAGGGTTATGCTTTGGGAAAGGTGTACCATTAAATAAACCAGAATCATCATGTTCTAAAAATAAACCAGAAATACCGTTATAGAATGAAGCTAGACCTTTTTGATCATCAAAATACTCTTTATTCTTATACTTTATAAGCTCCCTATACATAACAGATATGTTTATAATTTCGTTTCTTTTAGCTCCCCACATACCTGCCATGACAGGAAACACATGAGCCTTATGATCCCTCATAGCATGAAACTGTCTATCACTATTTATCCACTCCATAGTTGCCTTATATTCTCTATCAGAAAGTCTAGAGTCACAGTCTCTACTAATAAATATATCTACGCTAGGATCCTCCATAGGTCTAAACCTTTGAAATGCACCATCGGTTCCTAATTCTTTATCGTAATATATTACCTTATCTGCTGCCTTTAAATCAACCTCTGTGCCCTTCTCTACATAAAACCATGTCTCCCACCCTGGGTATACTCCAGGGGCTATCTCGGCGTTTCTACGCGCCCCTACGAGGTAATCTGGTTCCGTACCCCAGACGCTAAATGATATTACTTTTTTCATTATATATTATGATATAAAGGTGACGCTGAACCTTCAGGAGTGAAAGGAGTAATTCCTTTTTTTAGATACCAGATAAGAAATAACCTTTCCATAAAATACCCAGTAGCCTTTTCGTTACTTACAGTTCCGTACCTAGTACCTTCCTTATAATAGTCTGAACTCTTAATATTTTCAAGTGAATATTTGACCATAGGCCAAGAAAATTCCATAAAATCATCAAACATAGATCTACTCATAACCCAGTAATTAGCAAAGAACCCTGAGCATTCCGTAGACCATTCATTAGGCATAGTGTGTCCAAAATTGGATAGAACAAACTCCATGTACTCATTTAGCCCAGGGTGACATGCCTTTGTTTGGGTGCTTAGGCTAATGTTTATACCTTTTTTATCAAAAAGTTCATACTGCCCCCAAGCAACTACATTATGCTTTTCAACTAAGGATTCAACATACTTTTTATCTTTAAAAATAGTTGGAAACTTCTCTAACTGTCTATATGAAGTAGTACCGAACCATGAGTCAGTACCATTTCTCCAATGCCATAAAAAACAAGCATACTCAGTAAGCTGCATTCTTACGAAAGGGTCCTCTAGTTCTGGGCAATTATCAAATAGGGTACTATTTACTTCTGGTTCTAACCCAAATCCTAGATAGGGATCTTGTTCAAAAAGATCCCTATCTTGGTCTTGCTTATAGTAACATTGATAAATCATTTTTCCTCAACAGGGGAACCTAGTAATTGGCTATAAAGCTCCATTCTAAATTTTACAACTTTATTTATATCAAAATATTCATCCGTAATTTCTTTTAAGTTACGACCCATCTCATCACGACCTTTCTTGTCTTTTATAACCTTGGTTAAAATCCTTACCCATTCTGATTTGGGGT
>Ga0233412_10000485_pt1 | contig 23062 bp, 24 predicted proteins | sample Na_anoxic_4_MG_FD_180667 | JGI IMG/M metagenome (GOLD analysis project Ga0233412, IMG submission 180667) | Seawater microbial communities from Saanich Inlet, British Columbia, Canada - Na_anoxic_4_MG | ecosystem: Environmental > Aquatic > Marine > Inlet | place: Canada: British Columbia...
TGAGATATTCTTTCCAAGATCAAGAAAGGCGAAAATTATAACCACAGGAATACATTGAAGTATTTCGAGGATTATAATTTGAGCCTGACGCAGAGATTGGGAAAAATAGCCATTCTCGGACAGCCTCCTAATGTGAGTTATAGTTAAAGTGCCTAAAGTTAAGGTGTCGCTTCGCTCCGTATTCCAAATTAATAAAGGTACTTCATCAACTTAAAAAATATATTCTGCGCCTTCTTAACACAAATTTCTTTATCCAGTTTCGCGCTTTCGGGATTCCGGCTTTCACCGGAATGATGAATTTTCACCAGGAGGTTGTCCGAAAATGGTTTCATAGAGATCGAGCGAAAATTTTGAAGGCAGTCTCCCGGTTCATCAAAAATGAGAACTAAAAATTACATCAACACTGAAATCAAAGTCAAGCCAAGAATTAAAAGAGGTATTTTTTTAATTGCCAATTACTATGAATATGTTATTATATAGGTTTTTATTAAGAACTCAGGCTATATCGTTCAAATTTGGGGATAATTTTGTCACTTCATAATTTCATAGACAGCTTTTTTGACTATCTGAGGGACCAAAAGGGATATTCTAAACATACTATCAGAAATTATCGTATTGATCTAAGACAATTTGCTGAATTCCTGACCTCAGCCAGGAAACCGTCGCATGACAGTGACAGGGCAGACATTGAAGATGTGGAGGCAATTGATTATTTAGTCATCAGGGAATACCTGGGGAGCCTTTATGGGCTTAACAGGCGCTCGACCATAGCCCGCAAGCTCTCTGCTGTTCGTTCATTTTTCCTTTTCCTGGAGATGAAAGGTTTGATAAAGGTAAATCCAGCGGTTGACATTGCAACCCCAAAACTTGAAAAATATATCCCCAATTATCTTCCGGTAGATGATGTTTTCAGGCTTCTTGAAACGCCTGAAGAAAAAAAGCCCCTTGGATTACGGGATCAGGCCATTTTGGAGGTGCTTTATTCTTGTGGCATCCGCGTGAGTGAACTTGAGGCATTGAACATCTCAAGTATTGATTTTGATGATCGCCTCGTCAGAGTTATAGGTAAAGGGGACAAGGAGAGGATTGTACCTGTCGGCCGTCAGGCATTGCAGGCTGTTAGAAATTACCTCGAGGGAACTAAGAATCTGAGGAGAAACACCGGAGTTGATTCCCGGGAGACTCCTCTTTTTATTAATTATCGTGGAGAACGTCTTTCTACCCGGAGTATTGGCAGGATTATTAAACGGTATGCCTTAAAGAGCGGTCTAACAACTGATATAAGCCCTCACTCTTTAAGACATACTTTCGCTACCCATCTACTGGATGGGGGAGCTGATCTCAGGTCAGTGCAGGAGCTCTTAGGGCATGCAACTCTTTCTACTACCCAGAAATACACGCATGTAAGCCTTGACAGACTTATGGAGGTTTATGATAAGGCACATCCACGCAGTCGATGAAAAGGATAGTTACGTCATGAATAAAAAAAGTGAAAAGATAATGAGAAGCACAACCATTCTTGCTGTAATGAAAGATGGGAATGCTGTCATGGCAGGAGACGGACAGGTAAGTTTTGGTGATACCATTATGAAGCACAAAGCCACAAAAGTCCGTTACATGTACAAAGACCAGGTCCTGGTGGGGATTGCCGGTGCAGCGGCTGACGCATTTAATCTGTTCGAGAGATTAGAGGCAAAGCTGGAAACTTATAATGGAAATCTCACCAAGGCCGCAGTTGAATTGGCCAAAGACTGGAGAACCGACAAGATCCTGAGGAGACTGGAAGCCCTCCTCCTCGCAATGGATAAGGATCACATCCTTTTAATTTCAGGGACCGGTGATGTCATTGAGCCGGACGAGATGGCAGCCGCTATTGGATCCGGCGGCCCCTATGCCCTTGCAGCGGCTCGTGCCCTGGTAGCACATTCCGACCTGGATGCCGACAGTATTGTACGTGAGGCCATGAAAATTGCTGCGTCTATCTGTGTTTATACCAATCAGGAATTGGTTGTCCATGAACTTAAATCCGGGAAGTAGAGGTAATTATGAAAAAAATTGAGACAGAAAAAGACAGGTTTGCAAAGGCATTGACACCGAGAGAAATAGTTTCGGAACTCGATAAATATATCATTGGCCAGGACGAGGCCAAACGTTCGGTCTCAATTGCACTAAGAAACAGATGGCGCCGACAGCAGGTTTCACCGGAGTTAAGAGATGAGATCGCCCCAAAAAATATTATCATGATTGGGCCTACCGGTGTCGGAAAGACTGAGATTGCCAGACGTCTGGCACGTCTTGCAAACTCACCATTTTCAAAAGTTGAGGCAACGAAGTTTACTGAAGTAGGATATGTAGGCAGGGACGTTGAATCAATGATCAGGGACCTGACAGAACTTGCTGTGAGTATGGCCAAAAAGGATGAACAAAAGGAAGTCGAACCCAAGGCCCTTAAACTGGCAGAAGAAAGAATGCTTGACATACTTCTTCCTAAAAAAAAGGAGGAGATCAAAGAAGAAGCCGAGCCGGACAAAGACAGGATTTTAGAAGTTGTCAAGTCAGACAAGACAGGAAGTTCTTCTACCCGTGAAAAATTAAGACAAATGCTTAGAAGCGGGAAAATGGATGAACGTTATGTGGAGTTAGAGGTAACCAACAGCAATATGCCTATGGTTGAGATCTTTTCTGCTGCAGGTCTTGAGGAAATGGAGTTTAACGTCAAAGAGGTCTTTGGGAATATCTTTCCACCCAAGAAAAAAAAGAGACGGCTTAAAATTCCAGAGGCAATGGAAATTATTTTTCAAGAGGAATCGCAACGGCTTATAGATATGGATAATGTGATACAACAGGCTATCCACATAACAGAACAAAATGGCATAATTTTCTTAGATGAACTTGACAAAGTAGCGGGTTCCAAGGCCTCTTATGGCCCTGATGTATCACGAGAAGGAGTTCAAAGAGACCTCCTTCCTATTGTGGAAGGTTCCACGGTCAGCACTAAATATGGAATGGTCAAGACTGACCACATTTTATTCATTGCGGCCGGTGCATTTAACATAAGCAAACCCTCAGATCTTTTACCGGAGTTGCAAGGAAGATTTCCAATCAGGGTTGAGCTGAATTCCCTTACCATGGAAGACTTTGTTAGAATCCTTACTGAGCCGAAGAATGCATTGATTACTCAGTATAAGGCCCTGCTAACCACCGAGGGCGTTGAACTTGTATTTGAGGAATCTGCCATAATAGAAATTGCCAATATATCCAACAAGGTCAACGAACACATGGAAAACATTGGAGCTCGTCGTCTTCATACCGTTATGGAAAAACTGGTTGATGAGATATCCTTTGATGCCCCGGACATGGCCGAAAAATCTGTGACAATTTCCAAAGATTATGTAACGGAAAAACTGCAAGACATATTGGAAGATGAAAACTTAAGCAGGTATATTTTGTAATTAATGAGGTGTAAACTATGAATGATAACTCGCAAAAAGAAAAGACTATACCTCTCGCAGACAAATACATGTTTCAGACATACGGGCGTTTTCCTATCACACTGGTTCGCGGAGAAGGATGCCGCGTCTGGGATGAGGAAGGAAAGGTATACTTCGACTTTGTTGGAGGCATTGCAGTCTGTGCCTTGGGGCACAGTTCGCCGCTTGTAAGCAGGGCTCTCGAGGAACAGTCCAGAAAATTGGTTCATGTTTCAAATCTCTACTACACCAGGCCTCAAACAGAACTGGCAGAGCTTCTGGTAAAGCATTCTTTTGGAGACAGGGTTTTTTTCTGCAACAGCGGGGCTGAAGCAAACGAGGCTGCCATAAAGCTTGCGCGCCGTTATTCAAACGAAATATTTGGTGAGGGAAAGCATGTAATCATCTCCATGATTGAGTCATTCCATGGCCGAACCATGGCCACGCTTTCTGCCACGGGTCAGAAAAAGGTGCAGGCCGGATATAATCCATTAGTAGAAGGTTTCAAATTTGTGCCTTTCAACGATACTGAAAGACTTGATCATGCTATGGACGAATCCGTCTGTGCCGTGATGCTTGAACCGATCCAGGGAGAAGGCGGTGTTGTCTGCCCTGAACCTGACTATCTGAAAAGGGTAAGAGATATATGTCGAAACCGGAAGGCACTCTTGATCTTCGACGAGGTGCAGGTCGGAATCGGAAGGACAGGCAGACTTTTTGCCCATGAACATTACGGTGTTACGCCTGATATTATGACCCTTGCCAAGGCCCTTGGCAACGGCCTTCCTATTGGCGCAATGCTTGCGACAGAGGAATTGAGCAGGGCTTTTGGCCCTGGAAGTCATGCGACCACCTTTGGTGGCACTCCGCTGGTAACAGCTGTTTCCAAAGAAGTACTTCAGAGCATCATTGATGATGGTTGGATTGAACACTGCCATGTCATGGGTAAATACTTTAAAGAAAAGCTGGAAGATCTTGCACAGAAATTCAGCTTTATTAAGGAAGTTCGCGGGCAGGGACTTATCCTTGGTGTTGAATTAGACCGTCCTGGTGCTCCGATTGTTACTGCCTGTATGAAAGAGGGTTTCCTGATTAACTGCATTCACGAAAATGTGCTTCGTTTTTTACCCCCCCTCATTATTGAGAAGGAGGATATAGATTTACTGGTTGAGACTCTTGACAGGATATTTATGGAATAAGACATGCCTTTCGAAAGGCCATGATATATTCAGCCTTTGCAGTTAATAATAAAAAAGGACTTAACGCATGAATCATTTCCAATACATCGCAGATGAACTTTACTGTGAAGAAGTCCCGGTATCAAAAATAGCCGAAGAGGTTGGGACACCTCTCTACCTTTATTCCCATGCTACTTTGAGACACCATTTCAGGGTCTTTGATGATGCATTTTCCGGCATGAAACACCTGACATGTTTCTCAATCAAGGTCAATTCCAATCTAACTTTACTGAGGCTTTTTGCATTGGAAGGGGGCGGTATGGATATTGTCTCCGGTGGAGAGCTGTATCGGGCCCTAAAGGCTGGAGTGGAACCTGCAAAAATCGTCTATTCAGGCGTGGGCAAACGGGTTGAAGACATTGAATATGCCCTGAAATCAAATATCCTAATGTTCAATGTTGAATCCGCTCAGGAGATCTTGAAACTGAATGAAGTTGCAGCAAGAATCGGGAAGAAGGCGAAAATGGCTATCAGGGTAAATCCTGATGTGGATCCGGAAACACACCCCTACATTTCTACAGGTCTTAGAGAAAACAAATTTGGAATTGATATAAACAATGCTTTTGAGCAATACATCACAGCGGCTGGAATGGATAACTTAAAGGTTGTCGGTGTTTCCTGCCACATCGGTTCACAACTAACACTGGCGAGCCCCTTTGTGGATGCGCTCAAGAAATTGAAGCAGATAATCAAGAGACTAAAAAAAGAAGAAATAAATATAGATTATTTAAATCTCGGAGGAGGATTAGGGATCACGTATAATGAAGAGAAACCTCCAGGCCCAAAAGAATATGCAAACGCTATTTCAAAAGAACTTGAGACATTGGACCTGATGCTGATTCTGGAGCCGGGCCGCGTGATCACAGGCAATGCAGGAATCCTGGTGACAAAAGTCCTCTACACTAAACCCACACAGAAAAAAACCTTTTTCATCGTTGATGCAGCTATGAACGACCTGATAAGACCGAGTTTATATAATTCATACCATGGCATTCAGCCGGTGAGGATATTCCAACGCGAAAAAGTCAAGGCCGACATAGTTGGCCCTGTCTGCGAATCAACAGATTTCTTTGCAAAAGAAAGGGAAGTTCCTTTTTTTGAGGCCGGGGAGTTGATGGCCATCATGAGTGCAGGAGCTTATGCCTTCAGCATGTCTTCCAATTACAATTCGAGGCCCAGGGTCTGTGAAGTGATGGTCAAAGGAAATCGCTTTTATACAATAAAGGACAGGGAGACCTTTGAAGATCTCGTCAAAGGAGAGATAATCCCTGATTTCCTGATGAGGAACCAATAAAGATATGAAACACATTGAATTCTGGAAAATGAATGGAAGCGGGAACGACTTTATCCTGATTGATAACAGAAATGGAGAAATCAAAGATGAAGACATGGGGCATCTCGTTGAAAGATCCTGCAGGCGTATGGAATCTGTCGGCGCTGATGGCGTAATTTTTGTCGTTAAATCAAATCAATATGATTTTGGGTGGCATTACTTTAATGCCGATGGCGGGGAGGTGGAAATGTGCGGTAACGGTGGGCGTTGTGTCTCCCGTTTCGCCTATTTAAAGGGCATCGCAGGCCCAAAAATGACCTTTGAGACACTGGCCGGACCTGTCTCCGCAGAAGTCAATGGTCGAAAGGTTAAGGTACTTATGCCAAAGCCGATCGGCCTATCTCTGAATATTGATTTGGAACACAAGCAAGACTGGAAAAGTATCGACTATATTAACACTGGAGTTCCGCATGTGGTAGTTAACATTGAAGGCCTTTCGAATCATCCGGTCAAGGAACAGGGCAGAGAGATCCGTCACCATGCCCGTTTTTCCCCAAAAGGAACTAATGCCAACTTTATGATGGTAATTGATCCTGACCATTTGGAAATAAGGACATATGAGAGAGGCGTTGAAGATGAAACTCTGGCCTGCGGGACAGGTGCTATTGCCTGCGCTCTTGCTGCCTCAAGCAGAAAGATGGTGAGTTCTCCTGTAAAAGTTAAGACCAGAGGAGGAGAAGAGTTAATGATCTATTTTCAAGAGCGTGATGGTTCTTTTGACCAGGTCTGGCTCGAAGGCAATACTTCAATCGTATATAAGGCCCGGCTGAATCAGGAGGCCCTGTAATAAACATTGCTTAAACTGTAGTTATATTTGGGAGGTTATCTATGTTTAGAGGATCTATTGTTGCAATCACTACCCCTTTCAAGAACGGGAAAGTAGATGAGGAATCCTATCGGGAATTAATAGAGTTTCAGATAAAAAATGGAACCAGTGCTATCGTACCTTGCGGAACAACCGGGGAATCAGCTACCCTGGGTATGAAAGAACATAGTCGTGTAATCGATATTGCTATCAATGCTGTCAACAAAAGAGTTCCTGTCATCGCAGGAACAGGTGGGAACAATACAGCGGAGGCAATTGAACTTACAAAGCACGCAAAATCGGCCGGTGCAGACGCCAGCCTTCAAGTAACTCCTTATTACAACAAACCCACCCAGGAAGGCCTTTACCTGCATTTCAAGGCCATTGTTGATGCAGTCCCTTTGCCTCAAGTGCTTTATAATGTGCCGGGCCGGACCAGCGTCAACATGCTTCCTGAAACCGTTGCACGCCTGGCAGAAATACCGGAAGTAGTTGCTGTTAAAGAGGCATCGGCAAATCTCGGTCAGATGGCTGAGATCGTCAAACTTGCAGGAGAAAAGATCACCCTCTTGTCTGGTGACGACAATCTAACCCTGCCAATTTTGGCGATCGGAGGAAAAGGAGTCATTTCCGTGGTCGCAAATATCGTCCCCAGAGATACGGCCGATATGGTTATTGCCTGGGAAGAGGGAAATATTGAAAGGGCAAAAGAGCTTTATTACAAACTCTTTCCCCTGTGCCAGGCTATGTTTTATGAGACCAACCCCATCCCTGTAAAGACCTCTTTGGCACTGATGGGAAAGGTCCGGAATGAGCTCAGGCTACCGCTTTCACCAATGGCCTCTGCCAATCTTGAGAAATTGAAGACAGCCCTTCAGGATTATGGCCTTATTTAGTAGATTGCCGACAACTGAAAATTAACGGAGAAATTACAATGATCAAAGCAATAGTTGCCGGTGCCTGCGGTCGAATGGGGGAAAGGATCATCCACATGATCCACCAGAATCCGGAGATAACATTATCCGGGGCTTTTGAACACCGCGATCATCCAAACATGAAAGAGGATGCCGGTCAAGCCGCTGGTGTGGGAAATCTGGGAATCAAAATTGCAGGCTCTATAGAAGAAGTGATCAAGCAGGGAGACGTCCTGATCGATTTCACAACCCCTCAGGCCACTCTTGACAACATAAAAATGGTTGCATCCCGAGGGCTTGCAATGGTAATCGGCACTACCGGGATCACTGGTGATATGCTTAAAGAACTCAAATCACTTGCCGGGAAAATCAGATGCGTCATGGCACCTAACATGAGTGTAGGTGTCAATGTCATGTTCAAGATTGCCGGAGAGATGGCTCAAATCCTTGGTAGTGATTATGACATGGAAATTCTCGAGGCACATCACCGCCTTAAAAAGGATGCCCCAAGTGGAACAGCTATACGTCTTGCTCAAATACTTGCTGAAAATGTCGGTCGAGATCTTGAGAAAGTAGGGGTGTATGAAAGGAAGGGGATTATCGGCGAAAGGACCAATGAAGAAATAGGGATACAAACCTGGCGTGCCGGAGATATTACTGGTGAGCATACGGTGATGTTTGGCGGAATTGGTGAACGGGTGGAATTGATACACCGGGCCCACAACCGTGATAATTTTGCGCGGGGAAGTATCAGGGCTGCCCTTTGGGCCATTAAGCAACCAGAGGGCCTTTACGATATGCAGGATGTGCTGGGCCTTAAATGAAATAAGCTGAAGTCGAGAAGATAAAAACCCTTATTTAGTGTCCGAACGAAAACTAGGATTTTTTGTTCAGATCAAGGAAGACGATAATTTTAACCACAGGAATACATCGAGTATTTCGAGGATTAAAATTTGAATCTGACGCAGATATGGGCGAAAAAGACAGTTTTCGTTCAGACACTAATTAGTTTTTCATTTCATTAACTTTATCCATTTAACACATGAGGTCGAAATGAATGTTTTTAAAAAAGCAGATAGATTAAAAAAACTTCCCCCCTATCTTTTTAAAGAGATTGAGCGGAAGAAGGCCGAAGTCATGGCACGAGGCGTTGACATCATTGATCTGGGAGTCGGCGACCCTGACCTGCCAACACCATCCCATATTATAGAGGCCCTGAAAATTGCAGCGGATAACCCGGTTAACCACAGATACCCTGCCTATTCCGGGATTAATGATTTCAAGGAGGCCATTGCCGAGTGGTATGAAAGAAGATTTGGCGTCAAAGTGGTCCTGGATGAAGTAATTTCTCTTATTGGAAGCAAAGAAGGCATTGCACATTTCCCAATGGCCTTTATAAACTCGGGCGATATAGTCCTTGTGCCTTCACCTGCTTATCCTGTATATAATATTTCCACCATTTTTTCAGGTGGAGAGTCCTTTTTCATGCCGCTTTTAAGCAAAAACAACTTTAAGCCGGACCTTGATGCTATTCCTGATGAAATAGCTGCACAGGCCCGCATCATGTTCATCAACTATCCAAATAACCCGACTTCCGCATCAGCCAGCCTGGAATTTTTCACCCGGGTCGTAGAATTTGCAAGAAAAAACAATATCCTGATATGCCATGATGCAGCTTATACCGAAATGTCCTTCGATGGATATCGAGCTCCCAGCTTTCTGGAAGTGGAAGGAGCCAAAGAGGTGGGCCTGGAATTTCATTCCCTTTCTAAGACCTACAACATGACTGGATGGCGTATTGGATTTGCAGTAGGGAACCGAAAAGCGATAGAAGGGCTTGGGGCAATAAAAAGCAATATTGATTCGGGTGTCTTTCAGGCTATTCAGATGGCCGGCATAGAGGCGCTTCGCGGAGATCAATCCTGTGTGGAAGAGATGGTTCAAATATATACTAAACGCCGGGATCTAATGGTCACGGGCTTGAGAAATGCAGGCTTTGATGTGGATTTGCCAAAAGCGACATTTTACTTGTGGATCAAGGTTCCCGAAGGTTACACATCTACCCGGCTGGCAACGCGTTTACTCGATGAAGCAGGGCTTGTGGTGACCCCGGGAAACGGTTTCGGAGAACCCGGAGAAGGTTACTTCCGTATTGCACTGACTCAAAAAAGAGAAAAGATTGATGAGGCAATAGAGAGAATTAATGCTATAAATTTTTGAATTGATATCCGGTATTGCTTTTATAGGAGATCAATACTTTAATATGCAAACAGCTTATATCGGAATAGGCTCAAACCTTGGAAACAAACTGAATAATTGTCTTAAAGCTATTGATTTGATGGACATGACACCAGGCTGCAGGGTAAAAGCACAATCCGACTTTTTCCGGACAGAGCCAGTGGGTGTCGAAGATCAGGACTGGTATGTTAACAGCGTGATTTCTTTACGGACCAACCTTTCTGTACAGCAGCTCCTTGAAGCCCTCTTGACCATTGAGAAAGACCTGGGAAGGAAAAGGAAACGGAAATGGGATCCGAGGACTATTGACCTGGATATCCTCCTCTTTGGACAAGAGCTGAATAGCGGAAAGAATTTGACAGTGCCTCACCCCCTTATGCACGAAAGAAGGTTCGTCCTGGTCCCAATGGTTCAGTTAGTCCCGGATTTAATACATCCAATTCTGGAAAAGAGCATAATCGAATTGCTTGATGCCCTTCCGGAAGAAAGGCAGACTGTGATCCCGCTTATGGAGGCATAAATGCGAATTATTATCCTCACAATACTTGGGTATTTACTTTATCGGGTAGTGCGGGTTGTTTTTTCATCACGGAAAACATTTAAAAGGAACGGGAATGGTGGCCCAATTGATGAGATGGTCCAAGATCCTTTTTGCCGGACTTATATCCCTTTAAGGGACGCCCAAAAAAAAATCATAAATGGAAAGGAATACTTTTTCTGCTCCAGGGAATGCGCAGAGAAATTTGAGAAAACAATGAAAGGATAACCTTTAACCTGATAAACCAATAAACCCAAAGATCCCAATACGGAGGAGTTATGAAATTTTTTATTGATACTGCAAATACTGAAGAGATCAGGAAAGCCAATGAAATGGGCATGGCTGACGGGGTAACTACTAACCCTACCTTAGTGTCCAGAGAAGGACGGGAGTTTAAAGGACTAATCAAGGAGATATGTGATATTGTAGATGGCCCGGTCAGTGCGGAAGTGGTCAGTCTGGATACCGATGGAATAGTCAGAGAGGCCAGGGAACTCGCTAAAATAGCTGATAATATTGTTGTGAAAATACCCTTGATAGAAAAAGGGCTAAAGGCAGTGAGAATTCTGGACCAGGAGGGAATTGACACAAATGTAACACTTTGTTTTTCTGCTGTTCAGGCATTAATGGCAGCTAAGGCAGGAGCCGCATATATAAGCCCTTTTGTGGGAAGATTAGATGATATTGGTAAAAGAGGCATGGAACTGGTAGAAGAAATTTCCATGATATATGAAAATTACGATTTCAAGACTGAGATCATTGTAGCAAGTATCCGGAATCCCATCCATGTACTTGATGCCGCCTTGATAGGAGCAGATATCGCTACGATCCCATTTAAGGTCATCCAACAGCTTATTAAGCATCCGCTTACAGATATTGGTTTGGATAAATTCCTTGCAGATTGGAAAAAACTTGGATAGATATGCCTAATACAAAGGTGATGTGGGTTGTTTCTTTCGGCCTGGCCCTTTCATTATATATTAACACTCTGGTATGGGCCGATATTTATCGTTATGTGGATAAAAACGGTGTCTGGCACTTTACGAATACAAGGATGAGCCGCAGCAAGTATAAGCTTTACATACAAACGGTCAGGAAAACACCATCAGAGTACATCAAAAAATATGATACTATTATCACCCGTGCATCGAGGGAATTTGGTGTTGACACTTCCTTGATTAAGGCCGTTATTAAAGCTGAATCTGACTTTGACCACCAGGCAGTCTCTCATAAGGGAGCACAGGGTCTTATGCAGTTGATGCCAGATACGGCAAATGAAATAAATGTGAAAGACCCCTTTGATCCGGAAGAAAATATTTTCGGAGGCACCAGGTACCTGAGTCATCTGATAAAACGATTCAATAATGATAACAAATTGGCATTAGCCGCTTATAATGCCGGACCTGAAAAAGTTGAGGCCTGTAAAGGTGTTCCTCCCATTCCTGAAACTAAAACGTTTGTCAAAAGGGTATTAAATTATTATCAGACATACAATACCGATGAAAAATAAAAAAGACATACCTAATATACTAACTATTATCAGGGTGGCCTCTATCCCGCTGGTATGTATATGCCTGAGTTTCACGGGAAGATGGTACGGTTTTGTTGCTGCAGCTCTTTTTGGCTTTGCCTTTATCACAGATATCCTGGATGGATATTTTGCAAGAAAATATGGAGCAGTTACTGTCTTAGGGAAATTTCTTGATCCATTGGCGGATAAGATTCTGGTTTCTGTGACTATGATCATGCTTATTCCCTTAGGCAGGATACCAATTTGGATAGTAATTATTATCATTTCTCGTGAAATAGCCATCACGGGATTCAGGGGGATTGCAGTCAATGAGGGTATCGTAATACAGGCCAGTACTTTAGGAAAATACAAGACTATTTTTCAGGTAGTGGCAATAATAGGGTTATGTCTTCATTACACCTATTTCAATATCAATTTCCATGCGGTGGGGATAATTTTCTTATGGGGGGCCTTGATTCTGACTTTATGGTCTGGGTGGGATTACTTCAGGCAGTTCAGCCAGGTTTTTTCCACTCGTAAAGAGTAATATAATAAAAGTTTTTCTATTGACATAGAATACACTTATTGTAAAATAACAAAAAGTTTGCGGGAATAGCTCAGCTGGTAGAGCTCCACGTTGCCAACGTGGTGGTCGCGGGTTCGAATCCCGTTTCCCGCTCCAGATAAAATACATTCCCTATTTACAATACCGCATTAACTATGAGGCTCGAGAAAAGGCGGCATAGCCAAGTGGCTAAGGCAGCGGTCTGCAAAACCGTTATTCACCGGTTCGAATCCGGTTGCCGCCTCCAGAGGAATATCAAAGGTCTGTAAGGAATATCACTACCTTACAGGCTTTTTTTATTGCAATTTCAAACATCACAGAAAGTCCAGAATATCACGCAAAACCACCCTTTTCACCTAAAAAATTACACCAAAAGTCACACCATATTTTCGTCAATATTTTGCTGATATCATAAGGTCAATCCTGAGAATAAATTTCACTACAGAAAAATTTAATTTCCGGGACTATTAACCAAACAAAGGCTGCGCTCTGGCATTGAGTTAAGCCCACTGAGTCATTGTCACTTTCTCCAAAATTGCCCAACACAAATCCCGTATCCTGCCATTCCGCGGTCTCTTCCCTGTCAATGCATTGTGACCGTACAATATGGACAAGAATATATTGAAAGCCTGACGTATGAACAAAAAGTTGAAAAGCTGGGCATCCTTCATTTCCCGGTTTACAATTTTTTACGCACCGCAGTCGTAAACTACTTTTGTGCCCATATGAAGGATGCCGAAACTTTTCGGCAGAATTTCAATTTTAGGAATCCGAATAATCTCCCTTTATATATCGGCAAAGATTAGCTGCAAAGGAATGTTTGCCGATATAGATCAAAAAGAATTAGATCGGCAGAAATATATTGACATTTAATTCTTGCTGATCTATAAAATATTTATGTTTATCGGGCGTAAATATGAACTAACAATTATTAAACAAGCGATTGTTTCAAAACGCGCCGAACTTGGAATTGTATACGGGCGAAGGCGAATTGGCAAAAGCACATTGCTTAATGAAGCTGCGCCAAAAAAAAATACTTTATATTTCGAGGCTCTTCAGGGAGTGTCCTTGAAAAAGCAAATCGAACATTTTGTTTACCAATTTTCCAAACAAACCAGCACACCCATAATTCTCGCTCGTAACTGGCACGAAGCTTTCGACGCCTTGACTCTGTATATTAAGAAAAAACGACATTATGTTGTATTTGATGAGTTTCCATGGATGGCATCACAAAGACGGGAATTAGTTGCCTTATTCAAATACTACTGGGACAATCATTGGAAACAAAACACGAATTTAACAATGGTAATTTGTGGTTCTGTTGCCAGTTTTATTTTAAATCATATCATTCATTCTAAAGCACTCCATAATAGAAAAACCTTTGAAATAAAATTACAATCATTATCTGCTGGCGAATCAAAACTTTTTTTTAAGAATTTTCGGTCAGAAAATGAAATATGCAAATTTCTAATAGTTTTCGGAGGAATTCCCAAATATTTAGAACAAATTGATCCTCACACATCATTTGAGAATAATATTGATCGACTCTGTTTTCAAAAAAGCGGATTTTTCACAAATGAATTTGAAACCATATTTAAAGAACAATTTAAAGTTATCAAGACCTATGAAAAAATTGCGCGTGAACTGGCTCAAAAATCCTGCACTAAAGAAGAAATAAGCAAAAAGCTTAAAATAAGCTCAGGCGGCGGCTTAACTGAATATATAAAAACGCTTGAAAAAGCGGATTTCGTGAAAACATTTACCCCTGTATCTCCTCTTAGCCGAAATGATAAAAAAACCAAAAGAAATGTATTGTGGGATGAGTGGTTGCGGTTTTATTTCAGGTATATTGAACCAAATTTAAAAATCATTGAGCTGAATACAACACCAGGTCTGTTCAATAATATCGCAGGGAAAAGCTTTGATACCTATTTAGGCCTATCTTTTGAGCAACTTTGTATGAAAAATCTTCCTGCACTTTTATACAGTATTGGTTGTAATCTGGATCAAATTATTAATTATGGACCCTTTTTCAGGCAACGAGCTCGAGGGGAAAATAATGACGAAGGACTTCAAATTGACATTTTACTCCATCGAAAAGGGCAAATCCTTACTTTATTTGAATGCAAATACTCAACCAGGCCTATTGGTACAGAGGTTATCTCAGATATAGAACGCAAAATTAAATTTCTGAAAGCTCCCCGTAATTATACTGTTGAAAGAGTTCTGATAACCAATAGTAGTATTACACCGAAACTTCAACAATCCGATTATTTCAATCATATTTTGGGAGTTGAAGATCTTTTCCACGATATCACATCAATGCTTTGATATTTGAGCTTAAATCAGAAATTAAATATCCTCAAGAACCATATATGCTGTAAGAATTTTGCGAAGGAAATGTTTATAGAAAGTAAATACTATAAGGAAAGGGGCCAAATCTTTGATTGGCCTATCTTCATAGAGAATCAATTCTCCCCCCATAGCGCTTTTTGAACTTCTTGCCCCTCAACCTTGTTTTTACCCTGCTGATTGCATTGCACACGGAACTCCCACACAGACATTTATCACCTTACTTCTGTCAATAATGCCTCCTGCCCAAGCCCGGCACGGTTCATAACATGATACCATGCGTCTGCGAATTTTATCCGAAGTGTCTGGGCATGTTTGCTGCGTCAATCAGACCATTATAGATAAGTCAATCAAAGATTTGTCCCTTTTCTTAAGTCGTTCCTTAAAAAAGATCCCCCTGCCACAAGCTTTTTGCGAAGACCGTGGCTGGCATTATTTCAATACCGTCATTGGTTTTTCTGGTTTTATCTTCAATACAAACAATGATCCTTCTTTCAATAAGCGGATGATCATCAATAATTGAGCGCAATCCCTTGAGGTGGTGCGCCGATATCCGGCTTACTGCCTTGACCTCAATGGCGATTTCCATATCGTTAACAATGAAATCAACTTCTGTCCCCCCCGCCAGGCGCCAGTAACTGAGTTGAGCAAATCTTTCTTGATACTGGTTATAGGTATGCAACTCATGTAAACACCAGTTTTCGAAAGCTTTACCGAATAGTTCGGAGCCTGGCTGTAAAATTCCCCGGCGAGCTAAAATATTGACGACTCCCACATCCGCAAAGTAGAATTTTGGGGCCGCACTTACCCTTCGTTTAGGTCTTTTTCGGTAGCTCGGCAACCAGCGGCCGAGAAGCGTATCTTCAAGGATTTGAAAGTATTGTTTTATGGTTTGGCTTGAGACACCACAATCTCTGGCGATGGTGGAATAATTAACCGGCTCGCTGTCGGAGAGCGCGGCCATGTTGAGGAAGCCGGAGAAAGCCGGGAGGTTGCGTACCAGGCCTTCGGCTGCAATCTCTTCTTTAAGGTAGTCTGCCACGTAGGAGCGCAGCAGTCGCTGGGGTTTGGTTGCACTGTAAATACGAGGAAGATAGCCATGGTTGAGAAGTCTAACCAGATCCGGTTTATCGCCCAATTCGACAGTGCTTAAACCACAGAGTTCGTAGCGAAATGCCCGCCCCCCTAAAAGATTGGCGTGGCCTCGTCTCACCTTCCTGGCACTGGAACCACAAAGGGCGAAATGAATATTTCGGTTTTCGTGGAGCCAGTGAACCTCATCTAAGAGCTGAGGCACCTTTTGGATTTCATCGATGACCACAAAGGGTTTTTCTCCTGGATCAGGAAGTTCATTACGTAGCCATTCCGGATGCGACATGTAGCGGCGGAATTCTTCCGCCTTAAGCAGGTCAAGCCAGATGGCCTTGGGGTAATAGTGGCGTAGAAGTGTCGACTTTCCTGTCTGCCGTGGCCCCCATAAAAAGAAGGTTTCAGTGGATGGTGGTGGAAGAGTCAGTTTACGTTCGAACATAGGTGGCCTCAACATAAGGATGATGGGAGCTTTTTGTTTAGTATTTTTGAAGTTGTACTTGAAAATATCATGAAATTTTCAAATGTCAAATGATATTTTCTGATTCCAGGCTTTCCTGTGGGCCGGGGAAACCTTCAGGCGTTTTTATTAGATAAGGGTATTAAATCCTTTATCAGACCGCTTAGATTCAACGAGAATCGACGTTTAGGGCTAAGGCATACCCAAGGTTAAGGGATTGACCTAACAGGTAGAGAGAAAGGGTTATATTAATAGCATAAACTCACAAGGACTCGCAGGAGGGTCTTAATAGGGCATCCTGAGCCTTTCCCTTGGGTTAATATGGAGGTGCTTCTATGTATTTACGTGATGGTAACTGGGTCACAGAGTTTTACCACGTTGGCGTAAGGTATAAGAAAAGCCTTGGTAAAGGTATAAGCAAAACGATTGCCAAGGAGCGGGAGGCTAAATATCGCCAGGATGTCCGGGAAGGAAAGCATTCTGTCAAGGCCCGGCGGATCAGATTTGAGACGTTTACGGTCAAGTATCTGGATCATGCCAGGGTAAACAAAAAGCCTTCATCAGCTAAAAGAAACGAGGTCTCTATTATAATGCTGATGCCTTATTTCAAAGGAAAACTAATCGGGTCCATCCATCCTTTTCAGGTAGAACAATATAAAAAGGCCCGGAGAGAAAAAGGCCTGTCTCCTGCCACGGTCAATAGGGACATAGCCTGCCTTCGGAATGTTATGAACAAGGCTGTCGAATGGAATTACATTCAGGTCAATCCCATTGCCAGGGTCAAGCTATTAGCAGAAGACAATGAAAAGATGTGGGTTCTGTCTCCAGAGGAAGAGACCAGGTTGTTAGAAGAGTGTGAAAAGAGGCCACAGAAGAAAAAGTATCTCAAAGATCTTGTGGAATTTGCTTTGTATAGTGGAATGAGGCAGGGTGAAATATTCAGCCTCAAAAAGGCCAACGTCCACCTGGAGGAAAGTTTTCTCCTGGTAACGGACACAAAAAACCATGAAAACAGGACGGTTCCCTTAAATGATACATTAAGGGATATCCTAAAGAGGCGTTTAGAAGAACCTGGGGAACATGTCTTTACTAATCACAAAGACAAAAAAATAACGGTTTTAACCAATTCTTTCTGGAAGGCTATTGATGAAGCTGGTCTAATTCGGTCGGAAATGAAGGAAGGCAAGACGGTCAAGGTCCGGTTTAGATTCCACGACCTCCGTCATACTTTTGGCAGCCGGTTACGAATGAACGGAACAGATTTAAAGTCCATCATGGAAATAATGGGGCACAAGACAGCAAAAGTGGCCATGAGATATCAACATCCATCTCCTGATCACAAGCTGAAAGCGGTCAAAAACTTAGATAAAATTGGGAAAATTATTACACCAAAAGTTACACCACAAAAAGTAGTCGACCTAAATAAGGCCACTAATTCAGGGGGTTAGGTTATGTAAATAACGGTCTGCAAAACCGTTATTCACCGGTTCGAATCCGGTTGCCGCCTCCAGTTATTTCAAAGGGTTAGCTGATATAGCTAACCCTTTTCTTTATTTTCTGCTACCATTTTACTGCTATTTTCCTCAAAAACTGCCTCTCATATCGGTTCTATGAATTATTATGAGATTATTGAAGAATATCCGAAAGATAAATATCTTCCCAGCTATCTGATCTATTCTAAATATCAAGATAAAATATTCCATGTTCTTTTTGCCCTTGATATTGAATTAGATCAGTTGAAAACTATCCACTTCACCCCCTGGTTGGTTCGCCACTAATATAGGTCACATTACATCATAACTTGATTCAAAAGAACTTTTATGCTATAGAACCGAATATCACAGGAGATATAAGCATGAAAGCAGCTTTAAAAAAACAGCTCCATAAAATGACTGAAGCTGAGATTAAAACTCTCCTCATGAGAGATTACATGAGAAGGCTTACTCGATACAAAATGACAGATGATTTCTTCAAGAAGAAATATGGAATGGATTTTACAAATTTCGAGAAGAAAAATCTTGTCCAGAAAGAGAACTATAGCTTTGAGGTCGAATCCGATGCACAGGAATGGGAACTTGCACTTGATGGCATAAATACCATTGAAAAAAAGTTTAAAGAGATCTCTCATGAAAATTAGCAGGATTATCAGAGAGGTCACTGATGTCGCCAAAGAGTATAATCTGCAATTTATTGAAACAGACAGGACTGATAATCTTCACCCTGAACCATCTGGTGGAGTGAGACACGGCGAACGCGGTGATTCCCGCTGGCGGAGACCAGACATCAGATGGGTATTTCCTCATCAGCTGTTGCCAAGGCATTAAACTGTAGAAATATTTAAGTAATATAGTTCAATCACCCACCACGCCAAGAGAGACGTGGTTTAGAGATTTTAATTTGCTGCCACCTTCCTGGATTCCGGCCTACGCCGGAATGACGACAGTGAGGTATCTAACTGCCGAAGGATAGCCCGTCCATCTTCATGCCGTTATGCCCTGGTAGTATGTTCAAGCCCTGTCTCTGCAGTCTTAATCGGTATAATTCGCTGTTCGATGTTAGACCAAATTTTACGCTTAATCATTCGCAAGTCATATTCAGTCTGTAAGTTCAGCCAAAACTGAGCTTCAACACCAAAGTAGCGTTGCAATCTCAATGCGGTATCGGCAGTAATGGATCTTTTCCCATTGACGATCTCGCTAATCCTATTGGGAGGGACAGAAAGATCACGTGAAAGCTGATTTATACTAATACTAAAAGGTTTCATAAAATCTTCACGCAGGATTTCACCTGGTGCAATCGGATCAAAAAGTTTTTTAGCACTCATATCAATACCTCAATGATAATCTACAATTTCAACATTAAATGCATTATCCTCATGCCACTCAAAACAAATACGCCACTGTTTGTTAATGCTGATAGCGAATTTTCCCTTTCTATTTCCTTTTAGAGAATGAAACTTATTTCCTGGATTAAGCATTAAAGCTTCCAAACTTGGAGCGGCATGAAGAACCATAAGCCTTTTTCTCGCCTGCCGTTCAAAAGATTGGAACCGGCGAACCAGTTGATCGTTGAACAGCTTTTCAGTATCTCGACAGGCAAATGATTTTATCATATGCGAATCGTATTACGTAAAACGTAATATGTCAAGAAGATTGTCTTTTAATTGAGGCCTTCGTCTTCACCAGTTCATCTGGGAAAAGGCGTGGTTGGGATATTTTGTGCATCAAAGGTCAAGAGTAGATTTGCCTTCTTCCCTTGTGTTTTGTTTGGGCATCGAACGATTGAACTGTGCGGCACGGCTTTTTTGCGTCCGAACCAGTGATTGGATAGCGTGATTTCACTATACAGCTTTCATAATATAAAAAGAATACCCGTAGTATTTCTCATTTTCTTCAAAGAGCTTCATTTCTTCTTCAGTTTCATTAATAACAGATTGCATTATACTGTCTTTCGAGTGTTTTAAAGCGTTCATATTTTCCCGAAGTGGCTCATAGTAATTATCCCACCAAGCCTTTGACGGTAAACGGTGGGTTCCCAATATTTCAAAACCTGACGTATTTACATGAACTGTATTTTCTGATTCAGTACCAATGGTAGGGTAGGCATTTTGCCAATAAACTCGTACAGGTTCCGGCACTTCACTTGTGAAATAGTTAATTTCAGAAATAACAGCAATTCCATTAGCTGCCATCAATGGTCTCCAGGCTTTCAACGCACCTTCAAATGTCAAGTTATAAGCGGCTCCCTCCGACCAAAGAAGATCGATGGTTTCTGGTTCCCAATCAAGACTTCCCATGTCGCATTCGATAGTTTCTACTAAATGTTCAAGCCCTCTATGTTTTGCCCGATTTATCAGTTCATCAAGAAACTCTCGCGAGAAGTCGACTGCCCGTATCTTTGATTTAAATCTGTCCGCCAGTAATAGTGTTCCCGCACCAGCACCGCAACCGATATCAGCTATACGTGGATTTCCTGGTAACTCTGAAATAAGTGAAAGCATATAATTCGAATAATTTGTATCACCTGGACCTTGCCTCTCAAGGCCGAGATGTAATTTGATAAGTGCTTGAATATATTTCTCTTGTTCTTCCATTTGAAAAGTTCCTCTTTTATATTTTAATACATTAATCTACTGGCTGATGTCACTACAAGACATCTTAAAACACTAACTGCCAATCAGCAGCACGGCCTTTTGCATCGGCTGAATTAGCATTATTGTATTGCATATTCCACTGCCTTTGCGGCATGAATGGCTGTGGTATCGATTAATTTTACTTTGGTATCACCTTGGTTTACCAACATTCCAATTTCGGTACAGCCAAGAATCACTGCTTCAGCCCCTTGATTAGCAAGCATATCAATGATGCGCAGATATTCAGTTTTTGAATCGGCTTGTAATTTTCCTAAACAAAGTTCTTGATAAATTATTTTGTGGACAATTTGTCTGTCTTCTTCATTCGGAACCAGAACATTGAGTCCATAGTTTTCGTTTAACCGGCCCTTGTAGAAATCTTGTTCCATAGTGAAGGCCGTGCCCAGCAAACCGACCGTTCTAACACCTTCATGTACAAGTACTTCCGCCGTTGCATCTGCTATATGAAACAAGGGTATTTTGATTGATTTAGCGATTTCTGGAGCAACCTTGTGCATCGTGTTTGTGCAAATAAGCAAAAAGTCAGCACCGGCAGACTCTACTCTTCGAGCCGCCTCGGAGAGTATTATTGCCGTTCCTTTCCAATCGCCCGCATGTTGTAGTTTTTCTATGGGTTCGAAATCGACACTGTACATAGCGATCTTCGCTGAATGTAAACCTCCAAGTGTATTTTTAACTCCCTCATTAATTGCTCGATAATAACCAACCGTACTTTCCCAACTCATACCACCCAAAAGACCAATTGTTTTCATTTAACCTCCAAGTGTACTTTTACAATATAACGGCCCGCGGATAAGTTGCGTAGGAGGGGCAAACTTATTTGCCGTCGTGCTTGTCTGCTTAATCCTCTGGTTGTGAGGCATTTCGTGCCGAACGGCCAGTGGATGAAATCCGCAGCGCATTGCTCCGGGTTAGATCACCTGCACAGAAAAGCATTAGCTTTTTTGTGTTCGTGTTAAGCATCATGTTATATTGATTTATTCTATTTTTCAAACATTCTAATTTCATCAAGCAAATTAAATTTCACATAAGAGTTATGACAGGCCGGGTCGGTATCTGATTCAGGTGGCAAGGCAATAAAAAAATCAAGTGTACTTGGCGAGAATATAAATGATTGCCTGTTTTGAGCGCCATTTCGCCAAAATGATGAAATTCGTGAGCTCTTAACAAGTTGTAGGGCCATATCAATATCCATAGAACCTATATTTTTCATCAGGTATCTATCAGCATATTTCAATCTTTCTTGAGAGTTTTTTAAAATCTTCCTGGATGGTAGTAACCTTGCATGATTGGATAAGGCTAAAAACCTGCTATCCATATCTATTCGTGCTTTTTCATCATTTGCAATTTCAAAAACAGCAGCCCTCTCCTTATTTGCTACAAATAGTAATTTACCAGGGAATGCTTTCTGCCTGCATAATATCTCATCAACATCATTCATGGTACCAGCATATTGAAGTATATATCTCGTTAAATGAGTTATTGGCATGATTTCCCATTTTGACTGTTGCATATTAATTGCATTTATTGATATATATAATCCCTTATCATTCATTCCGGTTTCACCATCAACCCACCCGGGATTCAAAAATGCAGCAAATATGTTCCCCTTTTGCGGCTTAACAACAAACAATATCATTTTTTTCCATAGTTCTTGATCAATAGCTATATCAATTTGTCTAATAACATGTATATTTGAATTTTGGTCTTTATATGCGAAGGCAAAGCACCCTTTTCTCCTTGCCACTGTAGTAAGCAAATTTATAAATAGGATTTTATCATAACCGATGCCAGAACCGTCCGCGATACCCTTCATTTCCTCAATATATTCTTCGGGTATATATTTCTCAAGATCTCTTGCTGTCTTCATCCAGCCTTGCATAGATTCTATATTATTCCGATTATCATAAAGCCAGAAGTGAAATTCATGGGCCTGTAGAATTTCTTCTTTGCATAATTTCCCATGGGCAAATCCAATTTCATATGGGCTTCCGCTCAGATATACAACAGTAATGCCATTCTTTATAATCTTTTTGCTTTCTCCGAATTTTGTAATTTCACTCGGTTTAGCAGTAGAAGATACAATAATGTTAGTTTTCGATGCACAACCAGATAAAATAAGGACGATAAAAATCAGTCGTATTATTCGTCTCATGGTTTCCCCCCTATAGTTAACCCTATCGTTGCATAAATAACATGGCAAAGTGGGCTTAAAGACTGGTATTATTGACTTTTTCAACCTTTTTTACGCAGTAGCTGGAATACACTCCAGGTGACATCCTTAAAACAACGAAAACCAGCCATGTTATTTACCCGATGGGAAAGCCGAGGATACCACATCTCTGTTGTTGTCAAGGGTTTGCGGTAAAGTACTACAGCTTCACCCTTGACGCCTAA
>Ga0233412_10000486_pt1 | contig 23027 bp, 19 predicted proteins | sample Na_anoxic_4_MG_FD_180667 | JGI IMG/M metagenome (GOLD analysis project Ga0233412, IMG submission 180667) | Seawater microbial communities from Saanich Inlet, British Columbia, Canada - Na_anoxic_4_MG | ecosystem: Environmental > Aquatic > Marine > Inlet | place: Canada: British Columbia...
AACACGCTCGATCAGGTAGGGTTTGGTGCTGAAACCGCCATTTGCGAAAGCGGCATATCCAGCTGCAACATCCCATGGCGATGCACCTCCGCTGCCAAGTGCCAGTGACAGGTTTCGTGGTAGCGCACTATCGGGCAGGCCAAATGGCTTGATATGCCGAATAGCTGGCCCCAGACCGGTGCTGCGTAGTATGCGTACGGAGACAAGGTTCAGGGATTTGATCAGTGCTTCGCGCAGCCGGGTCGGGCCATGAAATTTGCGTGAATAATTTTCCGGACGCCAGGCCGTTTCCAGTTCCTTATCATCAAATACAACCGGGGCATCATTGACCAGAGTTGCTGTGGTGAAGCCGTTTTCAAGTGCGGCCGAATAAATAAATGGCTTGAAAGATGAGCCCGGCTGCCGCTTGCTTTGCACCGCCCGGTTGAATTTGCTCATATTGAAATCAAAACCACCTGCCAGCGCAATGGTCGCGCCGTCAATCGGGTCTAGCGCAACAAATGCGCCCTGAACTTGTGGTAAATGGGCGAGTTGCCAGTGTTGCTCCGCCGTATACAGTAAGCGGATCAGATCGCCGACAGCGAGAATATCGGTGATCGACTCCGGTGCATCACCAATTATATTGTCATTGATGTACGGGCGACGTTTGATGTCATCCCATGCGACGGTGACACGGCCAATGTTCTGTATATAGAGTGATACCGAATTATCATCACCGGTTGCGAGCACAACGGCATTGTGCAGGTCTTTGATGCGTGGATAGCGGCTTAGCAGTGTGGTGAGCGCTGTGTCATTTAGTGGATCGGTGACAATGTCCTGATCCGCTTCAGTGGATGGTATGGCCGGTGTTTCACTATTGTTATGGTCATCAACAAGTAATGTATCGAGCGTGTTACGCGCAACCGGGCCACGATAACCGTGGCGCCGGTCATATTCGAGCAACGCAGTACGCAGTGCAGCGCTGGCGGATTTTTGTAGTTTTGCATTGATTGTTGTGACTACTTTGTAGCCACCGGTATAAACGTTAAGCCCATAACGCCTGACCATTTCGGCGCGCACCATCTCGGTAACATAGGGCGCATGCATCTCGACCTTCGGTCCGTACAGATGGGACTCCATCGGCAAAGACAGAGCAGCATCGTATTGTTCACGCGCAATGAATTTGAGTTCAAACATGCGACGCAAAACATAGGCACGGCGATCTGTGGCGCGTTCGATGCTTTTGACCGGATTCAGCGACGACGGTGCTTTGGGCAAGCCAGCGATGGTGGCCGCTTCGGCTATATTCAGTTCACGCAGTGATTTGCCGAAGTAAACTTCAGCGGCGGCACCAACACCATATGAGCGTTGACCGAGAAAAATCTTGTTCAGATACAGTGCCAGGATTTCCTGCTTGGTGAATTCTCTCTCTATCTGCACAGCCAGAATCAGCTCTTTGGCCTTGCGTATGAAAGAACGCTCACGCGTCAGAAAATATACGCGCGCCAGTTGTTGTGTGATCGTACTGCCGCCCTGACTGCGTGAGCCGGTAAGTATCAGGTTGATGGCTGCGCGGGTAATGCCCTGATAATCAAAACCGGGATGCTCGAAAAACCGGTCGTCTTCTGCCGCCAGAAAAGCATTGACAACAATTTCAGGAATTTCGTCATACACAATCGGAGTGCGTCGCTTTTCACCAATTTGTGCCATCAGGCGCCCGTCACGTGAGAAAATGCGCAACGGTGTTTGCAGTTCGACATCTCTGAGGGTCTCTGCCGATGGCAAACTTGGTGCAAGATAATAGTAAGCGCCGGCGATCATCATCAGTACCAGAAGTACACCGGTTAAGGCCAGCGCGCCCAGCAGCGGCCAGATCTGTGAGAATTTTCCCTGAGTGGTCTTATGCATTATTCGTACTTTGTGCCTTCAGCAGAAAGATCCTTTCTGAAAAGCGGAGCCAATCCCTTGCCATTAAGGGATCGATTATGCATATTAGCCGCGGTTTGTGGGCAAACTCACTTAAAGGTGAGGACGCAAAGCCACCGGTCTAAGGGGCTGTAAAGGTTGCGACAATGTGGGAAGTCGCGGCAGAAGTCTGATCCTAGGGCAGCGGGGCTACCGATTTACCGGGCTTAATAACGCCCGCGGTAGCTGCTTCTATCCAGTCAGGTTTCCCCTTTTTACTTGGAATCCCGCACAGATACAGTATCTGAGCGTGGTTTTGATGTGCCGGTAAATTAGATTTGAGGTTACGAGTGGAAAAGTGTGACGTAGTCATGGTTGCTTTATATCCAGTACGATATATAGTTAAATTGACTATCTAATGTACTTAGTCATATTTTTTACGCAAGCCACGGACTTAGAAGGGAAAAAAAGTGCTTTTTGGGTCAGGTTCAAAGCCAGTGATCGGTCTTGACATAACAACGTCATCGATCAAGTTGTTGGAATTAGCGCAGAGCGGCAAGGGGCATCGAGCTGAGTGCTACGCTGCCGAGGCCACGCCGCCTAATTCTATTAACGAAAAGAGCATCGTTGACGCGGACGCGGTTGGCGAGGCTATTCGGCGTGCGGTCAAAAGATCCGGCACGAAAGCTCAGGAAGTCGCAATCGCTATCAGTGGCGATGCCGCAATTACTAAAGTTATTCAGATGCCGGCGAATCTCAATGAAAATGACCTCGAGGGTCAGGTTGAGATTCAGGCAGATCAATACATTCCTTTTCCAATGGAAGAAGTCAGTTTTGATTTCGCAGTCATGGGGCCATCGACAAACGATCCTGAGATGAATGATGTGTTGCTCGTAGCGACACGAACTGAGAACGTCGATCAACGGCGTGCAGCAGTCCAGGCAGCGGGATTAACGGCAAGAATCGTCGATGTCGAAGCTTTCGCCCTTGAAAATGCCTGTGCATTGCTGGCCCACCAGATGCCCGATGGCGGGCATGAACACCTGATTGCAATTGTAGATTTCGGCGCAAGTAATACGACATTCAGTGTATTGCAGGATCTGCGCGTCATCTATACACGAGATTTTTCCTTCGGTGGACAGCAATTGACCGAAGAGATCATGCGTACTTACGGCCTTAGTCTTGAAGATGCCGGTCGCGCCAAAAAAGAAGGTGGTTTGCCAAGTAACTATCAGCCTGAAGTCCTCGATCCGTTTATTGATGACATGACACAGCAGGTCAGTCGCTCAATGCAGTTCTTTCTTGCCTCGGCGGGTGGACGTGATCAGCCTGACCAGATTCTGGTGCTTGGTGGTTGCGCAAATATCCCTGGCGTAGCGGATGTGATTTCCAGCAAAGTTGGTGTACCGACTGAGATTGGAGATCCGTTGGGCCATATGAAGATTTCGTCGAAGGCGAAAGCGCAGGGAGTACGCGCGGATGCCACTGCACTGTTAACGGCCTTCGGCCTCGCGCTACGGAGTTTCGACTGATATGCCACGCATTAATCTGTTGCCATGGCGTGATGAGCTAAGAGCTGAACGTCGTAATCAGTTTTTTGCTGCAATGGGCGCCGCTGCGGCTGTTGCTGCTTTCTTACTGCTGGTCGGAAACCTGATGTTTGGCAGTATCATTGGTCATCAGCAAGACCGAAATCAGTTGCTGCAATCGGAGATTGATTTACTGAATATCAAGATCGAGGAAATTCTTGATCTTGAGGATCAGAAAGAGCGTCTGCTGGCTCGAATGGAAATTATCGAACAGTTACAGCGTAGTCGGCCAAGTATTGTGCACATTTTTGAAGAGCTTGTTACGGTGTTACCCGACGGTGTATTTCTGGCGAAAATCAAACAGGACAACGCAAGACTCGAAATTGTAGGTACCGCTGAGTCAAATACACGAGTTTCGGTGCTGATGCGCAACATCGATAAATCTGAATGGTTGAGCTCACCAGATCTTGAGGTTGTTGAGGTCAAAACCTCATCGACTGGAAGTGGTCGGCGAGCCAGTGAATTTACGGTATACGCTAAAACACTAATGTTGAAGAAAAGCGATCAACAAGAAGAGGAGGAATCAGAATGAACTTCCTCGAAGAGCTTAAGAATCTAGATTTCAACAATATAGGTCGTTGGCCGTTCTTATTTCGAGCACTGTTTGTGGGCCTGTTTTTTGTTGTAGCGTCTACCGGTAGTTTTTATTACTTCATATATACCGCTCAGATGCCGCGTCTTGAGCGTGCCGAACAGGAAGAGAAGGAATTGCGTATATCCTTCGAGCAGAAGCAGAAGAAAGCAGCGAACTTCGACGCCTATAAAGAGCAACTCGCTGAGATCGAGGATTCATTCGGTACTATGTTGCGTCAGTTACCGGGTAAGACAGAGATTCCAAACTTGCTTGTCGATATTTCTCAAACGGGCCTGGCAGCCGGGTTGCAGGAAGAATTATTTCAGCCGATATCCGAGATTCAGAAAGATTTTTATGCTGAGAAGCCGATTAAAATTCGCCTGAGGGGTTCGTATCATGAGTTTGGCAAGTTCGCCAGCGATATTGCGGCATTGCCTCGTATCGTCACACTGCACGATATTGATATTACACCAGGGCGCAGTAGCGGCAGTGAGTCATCCGATGGAGAGCTGATTCTTAACGTGACGGCAAAGACGTATCGTTATCTTGATGAAGATGCTGAAGCGGAGAATGCAGGGTGAAGGGCATGGAGCAAAGCGTACGTTTATTGTTCGGCTTGCTGGTGATGGTTACCGTATTAATGTTGTCGGCATGTGGCGGCGATATGGATGAAATTGGACGCTATGTAACCGAGGTCAAGCAACGGCCGGGTAATGGCATTGAACCGCTACCGCAGATCAGGCCGTATGAGACATTTGATTATCGTGTTGAAGCACGGCGTTCACCTTTTGTTCAGGAACGATCTATCAAAGAGAATGTGGCGTCCACAGGGCCGTCACCGATCAAAGATCGTAATAAAGAATACCTGGAGCAATTTCCGCTCGACTCACTGAATATGGTTGGTACGTTGGTACTCAGCGGCGAAACATTTGGACTCTTGCAAACTAATGATGGGTTGGTGCACCGCGTCCTGCCCGGAAATTATGTTGGTCAGAATGATGGCCAAATCATGTCGATAAGTGACAGCAGAATTGAGGTTGAAGAGCTTGTGCCGAATGGTATTGGTGATTTCTTCAAACGTAGCGCAGGAATTGGAATTGACTGAATATTTAACCGGAGATCACGTGATTTCCGGTCCGATGGATTGAACGACTGGCGCCCTGGGTGGGGGTTTGGGAGTACTTGAGAATGATCACAGCTAGGCCAAATTGGGACTTTATCAACAGGTATGCGCGCGCAGTCGGCGCCGGCCGTTTGTTGATGAGTTTGTTTTGCATCTTTACCTTTGGGTTGGTAACAGCTACTTCTGCAGTTGCTCAGGATGCGCCAAACAGTCTCGATAACATCGAGGTACATGTACTTCCAGGCAATCGCATTGAGCTTAGGTTGGTGACTTCCGGAGCCGCACCGGAGCCCCTCGCATTTACAATTGATGAGCCGGCACGCATTGCAATCGATTTGCGCGATACTGTGCTTGGTCTGAAATCGCGTCGTAAAGATGTTGGCATTGGTGCCCTCGACACAATTCTGGCTGCTGAAGCCAATGGCCGTACTCGGGTTGTGCTTAACCTTGACGTTATTGTCGGTTATCAGACTCGTGTTGAAGACAACAGTATCGTGATTACTCTCGATAATGCCGCGGGTAGCGGAACGGCAACCCAGGCCGCAAGTGCGTCGGTGGTTGCAACACCGGCATCTGGTACTACACCAGCTGGATCTACAGAACGGGCGATCGAAGCTATTGATTTTCGTCGCACAGAAAATGGTGCCGGTCACCTTATCGTTAATTTATCTGAAGTCGGTACCGCGGTTGATGTTCGTCGCACCGGCGACCAGGTGATATTGAATTTTTCTGCTACGCAATTGCCCGAGTCGTTAATGAAACGGCTGGACGTCATCGACTTTGCAACGCCGGTTACAAAAATCGATGCTCTGAGTGTCGGTGGCGATGCCCGCATCATAATTTCCACCACAGGTAAATTTGCCGAACTGGCTTACCAGACAGACTCGATATTCAGTGTTGAGGTGCAGCCGGTTGCTGAAGAACAGAAGAAGGATGTTGCGCCGACACTGTTCAGTCCTGATCGCGCCTATGAAGGTGAAAAGCTGACCCTGAATTTTCAGGATATCGAAACACGAGCCGTGTTGCAGTTACTGGCTGATGTCAGTGGTCGCAATATCGTAGTCTCGGATACGGTTCAGGGTAATGTTACGTTGCGCCTGCAGGGTGTACCGTGGGATCAAGCGCTCGACATTGTGCTTGCGACCAAGGGTCTGGATATGCGGGAAAACGGTAATGTCATTATCGTCGCACCGGCCGAAGAAATATCCGCACGCGAACTGGCTGATCTTGAATCAAGAAAAGAAATCAAGGAACTCGAGCCGATGGTGGCGGAGTACGTGCAGGTTAACTACGCGAAGGCGAGTGATCTGGCTGACTTGATTTCCGGCGGCAGCGGCGGCAATGCACTGTTGTCCGAGCGTGGTTCGGTCGGTATCGATGAGCGCACCAATACCTTACTACTGCAAGATACGATCGATCGCATCACGGCAATTCGTGAAATGGTAATAACCCTCGATATCCCTGTTCGCCAGGTGTTGATCGAGTCGCGGATTGTTATCGTTAATGACAATTTCAGTCGTGACATTGGTATCCGATGGGGCGCGACCGTCACCAAAGAAAGCGGTGACGGCATTATTACATCGTCGGGTAATGCCAATGCCACAGACAGTATCGTCAATGACGCTGCCGACAACATCAATTCGGGGGGCTCGCCGTTCCCGGTTGGTATTCCGAATCTTGATGATCGATTTAATGTCAACTTGCCGGTAGCCAGTCCGGCCGGACAGTTCGCACTGGCGATCCTCGATGATGATTACCTGATTGATCTTGAGTTAACTGCGTTGCAGGCTGAAGGCCGAGGTGAGGTCATATCTTCACCCCGCGTTATTACCTCCAACCAGAAAGAAGCAAACATTAAAGCGGGTGTCGAGATTCCGTACCAACAATCTTCATCCAGTGGTGCGACAACAACCCAGTTCAAAGACGCGGTACTAAGCCTGACGGTGACGCCACAGATAACCCCGGATGATCGAGTCATCATGGATCTGCTGGTGACTAAGGACAGCGTCGGCGAGCAAGTGTCGACCGAACGTGGCGGTTCCGTGCCGAGTATCGATACGCGCTCCATCGAGACGCAGGTACTGGTTAATAACGGACAGACTGTCGTACTCGGCGGCATCTATGAAACAGAACAGAGGGAAAGTGTAAGCAAGGTGCCGTATCTCGGCGACATTCCGTTCCTGGGTGTATTTTTCAGGTCTACGCGGACAGAGTCGAAGAAAACGGAACTACTGATTTTCGTAACGCCAAAAATACTAAAAGAAGGCTTGAGCATTTATTAAGGATTTGTCGTAATACGGTTACGGCATAGGGACATAAGGTATGAAAAGGCTATAGGTTTTTTTGGTAATTTTGGCAACCGCATTTATTGCTGCGTGTGGTGGCAGTAGCGATAATTCGCTGCTGAACTCCGGTGGTGCAGGAGGTCCGGATGAACAGGTCGCGACCATTGAACTCAGAGCCGGTTCGCCGACGCTGAATTCGAGTGCTGCCGGTACCACGGAGATAACGCTCCAGGCGACCGTCAAGAATGCGGGCAATACGGTGCTGCAAGGTGTCGACGTGCAATTCACGACATCATCCGGATCAGTTTCCGGGACCCAAACGACTACGGATATCAATGGCAAGGCGGTTGCCACGCTCAACAATGGTTCCGATCCGACCAACCGTGCCATCACCGTCACGGCCTCTGCCGGCGACGTATCGGGTTTGGTTACGGTGCAAGTGACTGGTACCACGCTGTCGATCACCGGGTCACCGGCACTGGCGCTCGGCGACAGCTCCATTTATACGATCAGTTTGCTGGATTCCCAGAATGCCGGCATTGAGGCCAGCGTCGACGTGAGTTCGGCAAGCAGCAATACGTTGTCCGCCACGACCGTGCAGACTCAGGTCAGCGGCCAGCAGTCTGTCACCCTGATGGCGGATAACTCCGGTGCAGACACCTTGACTGCCACAGCGCTGGGGCTGACGGCCACGGCTGAGGTGAATATTTCGGGCGATATCTTTTCGATCCAGACCCCGGTACAGACACAGGAAGTGAATCTGGGAGTGAATGAAACAATCACGGTTCTGTGGACCAAAAACGGGGTGCCCCAGGCCGGTGAGACCATCACCTTCAATGCGGATCGAGGAACGTTGTCGTCCGGTATCGCTGTTACCGGTGCTAACGGTGAGGCATCGATCACGATCAGCTCTCTATCGCCTGGCTTGACTTCGATCACGGCGGTCAATGACGAGCTGACCAGTACCAGCGTACAGATTGAATTCATTGCGGTGATGGCCGCAGATCTGGCGGTACAGGCCAATCCACTGACGGTTGGTGTGAACAAGCAGAGTACAATTTCGGCCACGGTTCATGATGTAAACGGCAATGCGGTCAAGAACAAGATCGTCGTATTTGTCATTGAGCAGGATAATACCGGCACATCTTTTCTGTCGGTCAGTGCCGACGTGACGGACAATCAGGGTCGTGCGACCACCAACTACACGGGGGGTGGAGTGCCCAGTGCGTCCAACGGCGTTGTGATCAGAGCAACCGTGCAGGATACGCCGGCTGTCACCAATATCGTTTTGTTAACCGTAACCGGGACAGCTATCGATATGGCGATCGGCACCGGTGATGATTTATTCGAACCGACATCCTCACTCTATTCCAAAGAATGGGCAATTATCGTTACCGACACGACCGGTACGGCACCGGAACCCGTGGCCAACACCAACGTGCAGGCCTCTATCCGTTCCCTTAATTACTTCAAGGGTTCGATGGTTATTAACCCGGATCCGTCTGAGCATTGGGAGCCGGTTTATTCGGCGACTTGCCCCGATGAAGATACCAACAGGGACGGGTTCCTCGACCTGGTTACCGAGGATGCAGTCCCGTTCGGAAACGGTAATGGTTCCATGGAGGCGGGTAATCGCGCCACGCTGACGGCCGTGCCGCCGGGCGCAGCCGATGATTTTTGTGACACCATCGGCGGCGGGTTGCCAACAACGACGGTGCTGACCGATAGCAGCGGTATTGCCCGGGTCTGTGTCGTGTACGTACAGAGCGACAATCTTTGGGTCCAGACGAGGATTACATCGCAGCTGGTCGTTACCGGCACAGAATATTCCGAAAGTCAGGATTTTATTCTCGATGCGCTCGCAACAGACCTGACTGATGTTAGTTCGAGTCCGGCGGGACAGATAAGCCCATTTGGCGTGGGAGTATGCACAGAACCATTCTAATGGTGAGAATATAATGGCAGGGCTTGATTTACGTGTGACGTAAGTCGAACGAAAAATGCCTACCAGCCGCTTCAGTAATGAAGCGGCTGTTTTTTTGCCTGTACACTACACAAATCAGGAGGCAGACCAAGAGGTTGCCATAGGGCAGCATGACGGGACAGCGTGAAAATATTTTCCTTATCGGCCCGATGGGCTCGGGCAAGACGGCGGTCGGCCGGCGCCTCGCGCACGATCTCGACCGGCCTTTTGCCGACAGCGACGGCGTCATTGAGGAACGCACCGGCGTCGATATCCCATTTATCTTCGAGAAAGAGGGTGAGAATGGTTTTAGGTGCCGGGAGACCGAAGTCATTGACGAACTGACGCGCCGCGACGGTATCGTGCTGGCGACGGGCGGTGGTACGATCATGGCCGACGCCAACCGTCGACATCTGGCGTCGCGCGGTTTCGTGATCTATCTGATGGCGACGGTGCATCAACAACTCGAAAGGACGAGACGTGGTAAAGAACGGCCGTTGCTGAACTCGGGTGACCCGCACCGGGTCCTGACCGATCTGCTGGTAGTTCGCGATCCGTTGTACCGGGAGATTGCAGACTTGTGCATGAGCACCGACAATCGGACAGTTGCGAGCGTTACAACCGAAATCCTGCGACACTTGAAAAGCTTGGACTCAGCAGCGAAGAACACGGATGAATGACCGGATCGAACAGATCGTCGACCTCGGCGAACGCAGTTACCCGATACTGATCGGCAGCGGTCTGCTGCAGCAGCGCGGTATCCTCGATCCGTTCGTCGCTGATGCGGACGTGTTCATCGTGACGAACACGGTGGTCGGGCCAATATATTTACAGCCGCTGACCGCCCTGCTCGGTGCACGCCGTATCGAAAGTATCGAATTACCGGACGGCGAGTCTTACAAAACAATCGCAACCTTCGAATCGATTATCGACCGGCTCGTTGCCGGACGCTTCGCCCGCGACGCGGTACTCGTCGCGCTTGGCGGCGGCGTCGTCGGCGATATCGGCGGGTTTGCAGCCGCCGCGTATCAGCGCGGCATTCGCTTCATCCAGGTGCCCACGACGCTGCTGGCCCAGGTCGATTCAGCCGTTGGCGGCAAGACGGCAGTCAATCACCCGGGCGGCAAAAACCTGATCGGCGCCTTTCACCAACCGTCTGCCGTACTCGTCGATACTGATACGTTGGCGACGTTGCCGGACCGGGAGTTCTGCGCCGGTCTTGCCGAGGTCGTCAAATACGGACTGATCGTCGATGCGGAGTTTTTCTCCTGGCTGGAGGCGCATGCCGCTGATTTGCTGGCCCGTGATTACGCGGTGTTGCATCACGTTATACATCGTTCGTGCCGGCTCAAGGCCGAAATCGTCGCCGAGGATGAACGCGAGGCCGGTCGGCGCGCATTACTGAACCTTGGCCATACCTATGGTCACGCGATCGAGCGCTGTGTCGGTTACGGCGAATGGCTGCATGGCGAGGCCATCGCGGCCGGCATCTGCATGGCCGCCGAGTTTTCGGCGCGACTCGGCCATCTCACTGGCGTCGATGTCGGGCGCATCAGGTCATTGTTCGCAGCCCTGCAGTTGCCGACCACGCCGCCGAACATCGGCGTGGATGACTTCCGGACGGCGATGTCGATCGACAAGAAAGTCATCGCCGGCGAGATCAGGCTGGTGCTGTTGCGGGAAATCGGCAGCGCCGAAGTCACAGTTGACTATCCGGGCGCCGACCTGACCGCGTTGCTGGCCGAACAGTTGGGGCGTTGAGCGCGAACCGACAGCCTGCGGAGCTGGCCCCCTGTGCGGCAAAGCAAGGCACCAGTCTTGGCCGGCAATATCCGGAGTCGGAACATCCGTATCGTGGCGCCTTCCAGCGCGACCGGGACCGGATCATCCATTCGACGGCATTTCGCCGCCTCGTCTACAAAACCCAGGTGTTCGTCAACCATGAGGGCGATCACTACCGGACACGGCTGACCCATTCGCTCGAGGTGGCGCAGATCGGGCGAACCGTCGCGACTGCGCTTGGGCTTAACGAACAGCTCGTCGAGGCAATCTGTCTGGCGCATGATTTGGGTCATACGCCGTTCGGCCACGCGGGTCAGGATGCTCTGAACCAATGCATGCAGACGTATGGCGGGTTTGAGCACAATTTGCAATCGTTGCGCGTCGTCGATGAACTGGAGGAGCGCTATGCTGCATTTCCGGGTCTGAATCTGACCTTCGAGAGTCGCGAGGGCATTTTGAAGCATTGTTCGAAGCGTCATGCGCGCGCGCTTGGAGCGCTGGGTGAGCGCTTCCTGAGACGTCGCCAGCCTGGGCTCGAGGCGCAGCTAGCCAATATTGCCGACGAAATCGCCTACAACAATCACGATGTCGATGATGGTCTGCGCGCCGGCTTGTTAACCGAGGACGAGCTCGCAGAAACGGACCTGTTCAGCGAGAATTACGAGCGGACACGAAGTCAGGGCGATAAAATCAGTCGCCGTGTGCGGATCCATGAAACAGTACGGGCCATGATCAACGAAATTGTGACCGACCTGATCGATCATTCTAACGCCACGATTGGCGCGGTGGCGCCGAAGGATATCGAAGCGGTGCGCGCGCATTCGGCGCCGCTGATCGGGCTTAGTCCGGCGGCCTATACGCGGCACCGGGCGCTGAAGCATTTTCTGCACGGCAGCCTGTATCAGCATGAACGCGTGCTGGCGATGACCGAGCGAGCGCATGTGATTGTGCGCGGCTTGTTTGATTGTTATATGAACGACAGGAATGCGATGCCCAAAGAGTACGCGCAACGTACCGAGGCGTGGGCAGAACTTTCAGGCGATGCGGGCTGCGCGCGCGCGGTCGCCGATTACGTGGCCGGCATGACGGACCGCTATGCTTACTCGACCTATAATCGGCTGGTAGAGGGCGGCTCGTGCTGGCAGGCATCCATGAACCACTGACAGGACAGGACAGCGATGAGTACTTCAAATAACCGGGACCGGTTGATTTTCGCGATGGATGTGCCGGAGCCTGCGCAGGCGCGCGAACTCGCCGGGCAACTCGGCGACTCGGTCACGTTTTACAAGCTTGGCCTCGAATTAATGATGGCAGGTGGCTATTTCGAGCTGATCGACTGGATGATCTCGCACGACAAGAAGGTGTTTGTGGATCTGAAATTTTTTGACGTACCGGCGACAGTCGGGCGAGCCGTGGCACGGCTGGCCAGTCGCGGTGTGACCTTTGCAACCGTACACGGTAATCAGGGCATCATGGAGGCCGCCGCTGCCGCCAAGGGCGATGCGCTGAAAATCCTGGCCGTCACGGCGCTGACGAGTTTGGATCGGGGTGATCTCGATGATCTCGGCTTCCAGTGCGATGTTGCCGAGCTCGTCCTGTCGCGCGCCAGACGTGCACTCGAAGCCGGTTGCGACGGCGTCGTCGCTTCGGGCCTCGAGCTACCGGCCATGCGCAAAGCAGTCGATCGGCGTTTGCTGATCGTGACGCCGGGCATTCGTCCGGTTGAGAATCGACCCAGTGATGACCAGAAACGCGTTGTGACTCTCGAGCAGGCGTTTGCGGATGGCGCCGATTATATTGTCGTCGGGCGGCCGATCCGTGATGCTGCGGATCCGCGCGCGGCTGCTGAGGGGATGCAGGAGACGATTGCGGCGGTAGTTGGATAGCCGTCTAAGGTATCTGTGGTTTTGCAGGAGCGGGTTCCAGCCGCGGCTAGCGCCAAATTCTGCGGATGCTCCGAAATAAATTCCGCCCCAGGGAAAGACCAAACAAACAGCCTATAGCATCTTCTCCAAAATACCCCATGCATTGTCCAGCAGGTACAACTGACCTTCCGCATTCGGATGAATCTGGTCAGATTGCATCAGCGCGGAATTCAGCGCGACGTCTTTCATGAAAAACCCGATTAACGCGGTATCGTATTGGTCGGCCAGTTCGGTATAAATTGCCGCGTATGCATCGGTGTAGGCCTGACCGTAATTCGGCGGCATGACCATGCCGGCCATGATGACTTGCGCGCCGGCTTCCTGGCCCAGTTCGATCATGGCCGCGAGATTCTTGCGGATTACGTTGATTGGGGTACCGCGCAGGCCGTCATTGCCGCCGAGTTCTATCAATACGATATCCGGCGCATGGATTTGCAATGCGCGCGGCAATCGGCGCAGACCGCCGCCGGTAGTGTCACCGCTGATGCTGGCGTTGACCACTTGATAGCCGTAGCCCTTGGCCGACAGCCGGTTCTGCAATAGAGTGGTCCAGGACTCATTTTCTGCGATACCGTAACCTGCGCTGAGGCTGTCGCCGACAATTAAAATTATTTGATCACTTGAATCTGCCTGACAGGCAGAAAAGACCGGCATTAAGGCCAGTAAGATAACTATGAATGAATGCTTGGAAAAAAACATCGGTGACAGTGTTGTCCTTCGCACTGAAAATCTCAGTAAACAGGTTAGCAGCCCGGAAGGGCAGCTGACTATCCTCGATGACGTGACGATGCAGGTCAACACCGGTGAGAGTATTGCGCTGGTGGGCCCTTCGGGCGCCGGTAAAACGACGTTACTGGCGTTGCTGGCGGGGCTCGATTGCCCGACGACAGGCAATGTCTGGTTATGCGGTGAGGACCTGACGTCGATGGATGAAGATGGCCGTGCACAGGTTCGTGGCCGCTCCGTCGGCTTCGTCTTTCAGTCATTTCACCTGGTATCGTCGCTGACGGCGCTTGAGAATGTCATGTTACCGCTGGAGCTTACCGGTGAGGCGGATGTTGCTGTTCGCGCCAAAGAAGCGCTGGTTAGCGTCGGCCTTGAGCGGCGCATGACTCATTATCCCAAGCAATTATCCGGCGGTGAGAAGCAGCGTGTTGCGATTGCACGGGCATTTGTAACTGGCCCGTCGATTTTGTTCGCTGATGAACCGACCGGTAACCTCGATACGGCCAGCGGCGATCGGATTGCCAATCTTTTATTTCGGCTCAATGCGCAGTCGAATACAACGCTGGTTCTGGTTACGCATGATCGCAATTTGGCCGGGCGCTGTGATCGCATCATTGAACTGGATGCGGGCCGGATGTTGCCATGAGCGGCTGGTCATTTGCCGTCAAGTCGCTGTTGCGCGATCTGCGCGCGGGTGAATTATCCGTTCTGTTGGTCGCCATCGTCATTGCGGTTACGGCGATGACGGCGGTCGGATTTTTTACCGACCGTGTCGGTCGTGCTATCAAGTTACAAGCCGGCGCGATATTGGCCGGTGATATCGTGGTGCGTGCGCCGGCGCCGCTCAACCCGTCATTCATAGATACTGCGCGGGAGATGGGCATCGACGCAGCCGAGTCGCTGACATTTCTGACAATGGTGTTGCCGAGCGACACCGCCAATGAGAGTAATTCCCTGACCAAGATTACCGCTGTCAGTGATGCTTATCCGTTACGCGGTGAGTTACTGGTCGCAGACGTGATGTTCGGTGAACAGCAGCGCGCCGCAGGTATTCCGGCATCAGGTACCGGTTGGGCTGAGCCGGGGTTACTGGGGCGCATGAGCGTCGATGTCGGCGATCAGGTGCGTATTGGTGATGCACAACTGACGATTACGCGGGTCCTCGAGTACCAGCCGAGCCAGATGTCCGGCGGTATGGCGGGCATGGCGCCGGGTATGCTCGTCAACCTGGCCGATGTGCCGTCGTTTAATGTCATTCGGCCCGGCAGTCGCGCCACCTACCGCGAATTCTTTGCCGGCCCGGAAGCGGCGATTGCTGCTTTTCGCAACACCGTGGAAGCACAGGCCGGCACCGGCGTGCGCGTGGTTGGTCTTGAGGAAGCCGGCGATCAGATTAATGCAGCGATCGATCGTGCGCAGCGGTTTCTGACCTTGGCTTCGCTCGTAACAGTCATCCTCGCGGCTGTCGCCACGGCGATGGCATCGCGCCGTTATGCGCTGCGCCACCTCGATACAATTGCACTGCTCAAAAGTGTCGGTGCCACACAGTCATTCGTACTGAACACTACGTTGGCGCAATTATTGCTGGTGATAATCGGCACCGCAACGATTGGATCGGTGCTTGGTTTCATGGCGCAGCAAGTTCTCGTAACGCTGGCGCCGGATGTGCTGAATATCGCGCTGCCGGCAACGTCCTGGCAAGCGGGATCGCTCGGCTTGTTGACGGCGGCAACCATCACGGTGGGCTTCGCATTGCCGCACCTGATGATGCTTAAAAATATCGCTCCGATCCGCGTGCTGCGACGGGACATGCCGCCACCGAAATTATCGTCCGGTATTACCTATGGTATCGCGATCGGTACGTTGCTGGTTATGGTCTATGCCATCGTGCGTGACCTGAAGCTGGTTCTCTATATTGCCGGTGGCGTTGGCGCTGTTGCGGTACTGTCATACGCGGCTGGTTGGTTGCTGGTACTTAGCCTGACGCGGTTTCGTGGTGCTGCCGGTGTTGCGTGGCGGTATGGGCTCGCCAACATCTCACGGCGCGGCACCGAAAGCATCGTGCAGATCGTTGCATTTGCTTTGAGTCTGAGTGTGCTGCTGCTGTTAACCGTCGTGCGTGGCGATATTCTTGAAGAATGGAAAGCAACCTTGCCCGAGAATGCGCCGAACTATTTTCTGATTAATATTGACCCGGAGCAGTGGCCGGATATGCGCACGTTTTTCAACGATGAACTCGATGCCAGTCCGGAATTCATGCCGTTCATCCGCGGAAAAATTGTGCGTATCAGCGGTACGCCGGTTGATGAATATGAGTTCCCCAAAGGTGGCGGCGGTTTCTTCGTCAAGCAGGAGACCAATTTTACCTGGCAGGACAAATTGCCGGATACAAACCGTATCACAGCCGGTGAGTGGTGGGGAGAAGACTACAGCGGTGAGCTACAGGCCTCACTCGATGAGCGCATTGCCGGTCGTTTGGGTATTGGTGTCGGTGACTCACTCGGGCTTAACGTCGGCGGTGAAGAGTTCGATGTGCCGATCACCAGTCTGCGCAGCATCGAATGGGATTCGATGCGGCCAAATTTTTACCTGATGTTGTCGCCGGGCGAGGTTGAAAAACTGCCGCAGACCGTTATTGCGGCGGTGTTCGTGCCGCCTGACCGCCGCTTGGTGCTGAATCAGTTTGTGCGTGCATTTCCGGGTGTTACCGTATTCGATCTTGAGGTCATCATGGGTCAGGTGCGCATGGTCATTGAACGCGCCTCGCTGTCTGTACAGTATGTCTTCCTCTTTACGTTGCTGGCCGGTGTCATTGTGTTGCTCGCGGCCGTTCAGGCAACGCGTGATGAACGACGTTTTGAGAGCGCGTTACTACATACGCTGGGCGCCCGACGCAGTACGATCCTGCAGGGCATAGCCGTCGAGTTTACGGCGCTCGGTTGCCTGGCAGGTACGCTGGCAGCGTTTGGCGCAATGCTGGTTGGTTGGGTTTTGGCCGAACAGGTTTTTGAACTCGATTATTCATTCAATCCATACCTGTGGCTGATTGGTTTAGTGTGTGGTGGCGCTATCGTCGGCCTGACCGGCATATGGGCAACGCGCAAGGCGGTGAGTGAGCCACCGGTCGCAGTTTTGCGGGAGGCATGACCATGACCTATACAAATTCTCAATTTCTGTTATCCGCACAAGACCTGCAACAGCGATTGGTTAATGAAGACTTGCGCTTGTTCGACGTGACCGTATTTATGCGACCGCAAAAAAAAGGCATGGTGGTGGAGAGCGGTGCCAAAATTTACGCTGATGGACACATTCCAGGTGCGGCCTGTATCGATCAACTCACTGAGTTGTCAGTGGCTGATGCGCCATTTCGATTCACTCTTCCACCAGTAGAGCAACTGACCAGCGCCTTTGCCGCCGCAGGAATTGGTGCGCACCACAACGTCGTTTTTTACTCCAGTGGCCATCTCATGTGGGCAACTCGGGCCTGGTGGTTATTGCGTTATTGCGGACATGACCGGGTTGCATTGCTGGATGGCGGTCTGGCGGCATGGCAGGCAGCGGGATTCGAGATGGAACAAAGCGAAAACTGCTATGCACCAGATGTTTTAAATATCCAGGCACGTTCACAGATGTTTGTTGATATTCAATCGATGGCTGCTGCCGGTGAACAGGGATCCCATCTCACCGTTAATGCCCTGCCAGCCAACATCCATATTGGCACCATCCCGATGAATGCCGGCCGCACCGGTCACATACCCGGTAGCTGTAATTTGCCGTGCGGCGCCTTGTTGCGGCAAGTCGGCGATGTTGAACCAAAAGTAGAGTGTTTCAGCCATGCGGCAGAGTTGGAACAAACGTTGCAAGATGCAGATTTATTAGGTGATGTACCGGTGATCACTTATTGTGGCGGTGGAATCGCCGCTACCGTGGATGCTTTTGCCTGTGCGCTCATGGGTAAAACTGATGTAGCCGTCTACGACGGTTCCATGGCGGAATGGGCCAGTGATCCGGCGCGTCCCCTGGTGACCGGTTCCTGCAGGTAGGCGGTGTCATCGATGACGAGTCCGCTTTGGCTGATATCACTGGATGACAGACTCTGGTTGAAATCTGACAGTAGTGCAGAGCCCAGAAAACGAATTTTGGAGTAAATTTCACCTGACATAATGACGTGAACGACTTCACAGAAATCATGTTTATGCCTCCTATCTAACCTTTAATCAGGTTCGTGACCTGCAAGCTCATTAAGCATGCAGTATATCGAGCCATGAACAAGCGAAACCACAAAGGCTTTACACTGATCGAGTTGATGACGACCCTGCTCGTTGCAGGTGTCGTACTGGGTGTTGGTATTCCCGCCTTCACCCAGTTTATCGCCACCAATCAGATGGCCGCGGGGGTCAACGACCTGGTCTCGGCACTGCACCTCGCACGTACGGAAGCTATCAAGCGACGCGTGAACGTAACGATCTGTCCGAGCGCGAATGCGATGGCTAATGCGCCGGACTGCGATAACGCCGGCAGTTTCGCTGACGGCTGGATCGTCTTCGTCGACTGTACGGTGGCGCCCCCCCCGAATGGCACGTGCGGCTTACCAAATTACACGGTTGATAACGGCATTGACACAGTACTCAAAACCAAGGGTGCGCTAATCGATAACCTGGCCGATAATTTCTCGACTTTCTCGACGAATCCAAATGGCTTACCCGGCTATATAGCGTATTCGGCGACAGGTTTCCCACTCACGACGATTCCAGCGCTTGGCGCGACCCAGCCCGTGACAGACTTCCAGCTTTGCGATCAACGCGGCAATCAGGATGTTGGCGGCGGAATTGCAGCTGGTCGCTGGATACGAATCTCACCGACAGGGCGACCGCAGATTTATCGCGAAGTTGCCGAAATTCAAGGCGGCCTGAACCCGCTAAATGGCTGCTAGAAACTGAGACAACTTTGACGTCGCATAACTATGCAACTAATTGAGGCACACGTATTTACGATGAAACATACCCCCAACAATCAACAGACCGGTTTTACCCTGATCGAGGCGATGGTATCGCTGGTCGTACTGGCTGTCGGCATGCTTGGCATCGCGGCTATGTATATAGAGAGCATCCGATCCGGCCATATGTCGGTGTCCTATACGAATGCCGTAATGCTGACCACTGACATGGCCGACCGGATTCGCGCGAACTCGCTTGGCCTCAACGGTTATATCGGCGCGGGTAACGGCAACGGCATTGCGGGCGGAAATAACAATTGTGTCAACGGCGCCGCCGATTGCACGGCGGGACAAATGGCTGCCGACGACCTGTTCTGGTGGTACGAGAGTGTCAAGAACCTGATGCCGGTCGGTCGCTCTGCAACGGTCGCCGTCGTCAACAATGCACCGGTCGATCAATACACCATCACGCTAACCTGGCCGGAACGAGGCCAGATTCAACCTGTCGCTTACGTACTGACGTTCAGTCAATAGGACTACGCTGTAATGTTTGTCATTAACCAGTCAACAACTCAATCACCACGCCACAGCCGCCAGAAGGGCCTGACGCTGATCGAACTGATGATCGGGATGCTAATCGGTACATTCCTGCTGCTTGGCACACTGACAATGTTCACCCAGAGCCGTGCCAACTTCAGGGTCGCAGACAGCATTGCGCGTCTACAGGAAAATGTTCGCTTCGCGCTGGACACGATCGAACCGGATCTGCGCCTGGCGAGGTACTGGGGCCGCAACGCGAGCCCGGGTGCGATCCCTGGCCCGACCGACGCGACCTTCCCGGCCGGCATCGTCGTGACGTGCGACACGGCAGATTCGAGTGTCGCTCGTATCCCGCCGACGACCTATACGGCCTGGTCACTGAATATATTGCAGGAAATCTGGGCCGTCGATGAGGGTTCCGGATACGGACACGCTACGCTGGGAATTCCCTGCTCACCGGCCACGGGCGCGCAGGCCCAATCCGACGCACTGATCGTGCGTCACGCGTCCGGTCAACCGATACCCGCAACACTCAACACGATTCAAGTACATACAGATCATATCAGCGGTGAACTGTTCAACAACGGTGCTGTTCCGGCTGGTTATAACCCGCTGGCACAGACTCATAACGTCGCTGTCAATATCTACTACGTCGACCAGGGCTCCGACCTCGATCCGAATGTACCATCGCTACGTGTCAAGACACTGATCCCCGGTGGTATTCACCAGGATCAGGAGCTGATTACGGGCGTCGAAAACCTGCAGGTGCAATTTGGTGTCGACACGACGAATCCGAACGATGGCATCGTCGATCGGTATGTCGATGCGGATCACGCCATCATCAATCCGACAACGCCGGGCACAATTTTGAACGCCAAGATCATGTCGGTCCGGCTCTGGATGTTAATGCGCGCCGATGCACAGGAAAACGGCTTCCAGGACCGTCCAACCTACATATCTCCGGACCCGGTCATCAATACCTGTGTGCAGGGTGGGGGTTGCAACTACCCGGAAAACTTCCGGCGTATGGCTGTTTCCAAAACAATCTTCCTGAGAAATAACCGATGAGAGCCATGACAAATAATACTTTCTGTGAACAGGGCGCCGCGCTGGTCACATCACTGATCCTGTTGCTGGTGTTAACCGTGCTCGGTGTCTCGACAATGAGCACGGTGACAATGGAAATGCGCATGTCTGCCAATTACCAGTTTCTCGAGAATGCATTTCAACTAGCCGAAACGGGCCTTGATACAGACCTCGCTCTTTTGAATGTTGGCAATATCGCAGCACCGGCTGCAACGGTCGCTGGTAACTGTTCTGCGCCGACAGCGGCCGTGGCCGTCGCGGACCTCGGTGGCACGTTCAGCAACACGCTCTGCTACGTCGGCGAGGGAATGGCTTTTAACAATAGCTTCGGGCTCGTTAACAACTACTACTTTCAGGATAACTCACAAGCCATCGCTCAGGGCCAGGCGAGCTCGTTGCAAAGTCTCGGCATGAGCGTCACCGGCCCGGCGGGTCTATAGATAGGACATTGTCATGATAAACAAACTTGATTTCGTACTGGTAACGCTGATGATCCTGTGGTCCGGCACCGCATTTAGCGCATTAGAAGCGCTTGAGGAAGTTGCTGAATTGACGGTCTCGGGCATTCGCTTGCCGGCCAGTGAAGCCGGTCATGTCATTTTTCGAGAATGCGGTGGTTGTGAGCCGACAATATGGCAGGTTAATGCCGCGACAACATACCAAGTGGGAGTTGGCACTGCACCAGTGCCGCTTGTAGATCTGCGTCAGGCCGTCGGTAGCGGCCAGTATGACTTAATTTACGTGTTCTACGTGCCGAATTCGGATGTAGTAACGCGAATAGTCCTGGACCTGAACCAGGCCATGGATAAATAAAATGAGGTATAGAGCAATGATGGATTATTGCAAGCACATTTGCTGGATCACGATTGGTACAGCAATTACTCTCGGATCTGTGTCACCCGGTTATGCAGATGACACGGAATTATTTTTTCCGGACCCAAATGCGGTCATCAGTTCCGGTGCGCTCAATGCAAACCCGAACGTACTATTTATCCTCGACACGTCCGGCAGCATGCGAGGGGAGGTCATAACACAGGCATCGTGGGATCCCAACGTCACATGGTCCGGCGACTACAGGTCAGATGCTGTCTACTGGGCGCAGTTCGGCGGCGAGCCCAGCAGTGACAGTAATAACTGGTACTATCAAACAGCCAACCATTGTGCTGCATCTCTTACCGCTGCGAACTCGAACCTGAACACCACCGGCGTGTATCAGGACAACTTTGCAGTCTGGAGGGCCAATAGGAACAGGTGGAGATCACTGAACCGGAGACACAGCTGGAAGATCGACTGCGAAGCCGATGCCGGCATACATGGCCAGGGTACGAACGGCACCGAGACCGATCCAACCAAGCAATTCATTGCGAACGGCAATAATGGCCCGTGGGCCGCCGCGCAGAATTACACGTTTAATAATCAGTACACACTCTACAGTGGGAATTACCTGAACTGGAAGAATAGTGGCGGCACCGTCGTCGGTACCCGGATGGAAATCGTACAGGAAACCACGAAGAACCTGCTCGATAACCTGACCGGGATCAACGTTGGCCTGATGCGATTCAATAACAGCGAAGGCGGACCGGTTCTGCACGAACTTGCGCCCATTGACACAGCTCGTGCCAGCATCAAGTCGGCAATCGACAGCATGAACGCCAGTGGCTGGACGCCGCTGTCGGAGACGCTGTATGAGGCGGGCCAGTACTATGCCGGCCGCGCCGTCGACTACGGTAATCGGGACTCAAGCCAGCTCAGCGTCGCGGAATCGCGGGTTGGCAACAACATCAATGCGACAGATTACGATTCACCGATCGAATTTTCGTGCCAGAGGAACTACATTGTCATGCTGACGGACGGCGCTCCGACACAGGATTCAGGTGGCAACAACAAGATAGCGAACCTGCCGGGATTCCAGGCAGCGACGGGGCAGGGTTCATGTTCAGGCAATTGTCTCGATGAGATGGCCGGATACCTGAATAATCATGACTTGAGCGCCCATACTGGCGGCCAGGAAGTCATTTCACATTTTATCGGCTTTAATACCGATTTGGCGCTATTGAATGATGCCGCCACTGCGGGCGGCGGCGAATACAAACTCGCCACGGACACCGCGAGCCTGTCGATTACTCTGACTGTGCTCATCCTCAATATTTTTGATGATTCGACGAGCTTCACCGCGCCATCGGTTCCGGTCAACTCATTCAACCGGATGCAGAACCTGAACGATGTTTTCGTCTCGGTTTTCGAGCCAAACAACCAGATGCATTGGCCTGGCAATATGAAGAAATACCGGCTGAAAGGCGGCGTGCTTACAGGTGTCGACGGCATGCCTGTCGTTGATGCTAATACCGGGTTTTTCTCGAACAGTCCGCCGGCACACAGCTATTGGTCTACAGCACCTGACGGCGACGATGTCACGCTTGGTGGCGCTGCCGAAAACCTTCCAACCTGGCAAACACGCTCAATATATACGAACTTGACCGGTACACAGAATATCGTCCTGAACAATGGCTCGAATGATATCAGCGTCGCGTCGAGCGTCACCTCCATTGAACTGGGCATCAACAGTGATCCCAATAATCAGGTTCTGCGCAGCCAAGTCATCGAATGGGCGCTT
>Ga0233412_10000487_pt1 | contig 22928 bp, 19 predicted proteins | sample Na_anoxic_4_MG_FD_180667 | JGI IMG/M metagenome (GOLD analysis project Ga0233412, IMG submission 180667) | Seawater microbial communities from Saanich Inlet, British Columbia, Canada - Na_anoxic_4_MG | ecosystem: Environmental > Aquatic > Marine > Inlet | place: Canada: British Columbia...
CTATTATCAGCAATAACTCATATGCAGACTACTGGTGTTGTAGAAATGAAAGAATCTGGGGCGGATGTATCCGATGTTGAATCAGAATTATCTAAGATGAGAAATATATTAGATGTTGATCCACCGCCACATTCGAAGAAAATTATTATAGCAGGTCAAGCGCTAGAAAATATTCGTTATTATTTGTGTTATTTATTTTCTTTATCTATTACTAATTAATCACGACCACGTCCACCAATTAATTGTAAAAGATATAAAAATAAATTTATAATATCCAAATAGAGTGAAATCGTGGCTAGAACATAGTCATCAATACCAAACTGAAGTTTTCGATGCTTTCCGCCAACTATTAACTGTGTATCGTAAACAATATAACATGAAAATATTAAAACACCAAAACCAGCAATGACTGTTTGTAATATACTATTCTGCACAAAGATGTTTATAATACTGATCGCAATAATACCCATTAGTCCTCCAATAAGCATACCTCCCATGGTAGTAAAATCATATTTTGTCTGCCAAGCATAAATTGTTAGCGCCACAGTTACTGCAACTGTTGCGCCAAATGCCATTGCAACGGAACTTGTTTTATATGATGCCGATATACTTCCTACCATATATGACGTAAAAATTGTAAAAATTGATAGAATAATATAATTTGTTGGATATTTTCGCATACTATTTGATGAACATATCATTGTAATCATTATTCCAAACATACCCACTATCGAAACCCACATACATGCTTGACCGCCTTCACTTACTGCAAATTTTTTTACATCTTCGTTACAAACAAAGAGAGTACTAACACCAACAGTGAATATCATTTGGATAGTAAGTAATGAATATACTTTCCGAATAAATCCATGGCGGATATTTTTGTCCATAAATGGATATTCTGTTTTTGCTGGATGTTCCTCATATTCATAACGATGCTCTACGTAATTCGGATAACTCTGAAATGCTGACATAAATTACCCATTTTCAATAGATTTTTTTTTAAGTAATATTCTTATAAAAAAATTGATCATTTATCATTCTAGACCTATAAATGTAGAATACTTATGTACGAAGAACGTTATGTAAATCAAGAACCATCTGCACCGGACGCAAGACCACCAGATTATGGCGGGATTCGGTGGGAATATGAATTAAATGCTCGTATCTATATGTTAGAAAAACAAATTAGTTCTTTAACAGAACTGCTTGTTTCAAGTGATGCTCGTTTTACCAAGGCTGAAGAAGTATTAAAACTTGAAATTGAAAAAAATACAGTTCTAACTGAAAGAAATAATCAGCTAGAAGAAAAGGTAAAACATAAACACGAGTATGTAATGCGACAGTATATTAAAAAATTCAAAGAAAGAGGCTTACATCGACAATAAAATTTCTCTTTTGATATTCCTTGAGTTTCTAATATCTTTTGCACTTCTTCAGCAGTTTTCTCTTCATTATTTTTCATAAAATAGTAAACCATTCTTATAATAAATATTTCACATTCAGTGTAACATGTTTCTATCTTTTTTTCCTCTTCAAAATTATGAATTGGTATACCCATATATATAATATATGTATGAAATATTTATAAAAATTGACTTAAATAAATTAGATACTATTAAAGTAGTAATGATTCCGATAAAATATCCAGAATATAAAATATCCCAATGTCAAGATCATATTAAATCTTTTTTAACGAACTATTATTGTAGTCAACTACATAAATTTAATGACGATGGATTTAAATTTGATAAAATGCTTTTAACGTGGATGCCCTATGGGCAGATATGGGAATTATACCAGTTTGTAAAAGATGATAATAAAAAATTTATCATTCATGTTTATATTTATAGCAGTCAATTTCCCGAATCGGGAAATACTCGACACAAAATCTTAGGACCTTATGATGGTAATATTATTACAATAATTGAAGATAATCAAATTGTCCAAACGTATAATAAAGATCTTCAAGAGATTGTGAATAAGCACGAAGAAACTGAATATAATTATAACAAGACAATATTAGAAAAAATGAAACTTCCTGACATAAAAAAGATTTGTTTGGAAAATGGTATCAAACGTACTGGATACAAAGATCTACTGATAAATAGAATCATTTTTCACCAGTATAAAATAGGTAATTTAATTCCAGAATAAATTGATTTAAATACATCATAGAATTAATTATAAGTAAACAATGCATTTCGCAAAGAACGAAGAAGCTATTTTACAATTTTGGAATGATCACAATATCTTTCAAAAAAGTTTGGATGAGTCTAGAAAATTAAAAAAATTTACTTTTTATGATGGCCCTCCATTTGCCACAGGATTACCACATTATGGACACATTGTAGCAAGTACTATTAAAGATATTATCCCTCGCTATAAAACACAAACTGGTCATTATGTCCCGCGCGTTTTTGGTTGGGATACACATGGTCTTCCTATTGAATTTGAGATTGAGAAGGACTTGGGTATTAAAACTAAGCAAGATGTTTTAGATATGGGTATTGCGAACTACAATGAAGAATGTCGCAAAATTGTTATGCGTTATAGCAATGAATGGAAAAAGACTATCGACCGTTTAGGAAGATGGGTTGATTTTGAGAATGGATACAAAACCATGGATTTACCATTTATGGAATCAGTTTGGTGGGTGTTTAAGCAGCTATTTGAGAAAGGGATGGTTTATCACGGAGTTAAAGTGATGCCATATTCAACTGCATGTAATACTCCTCTTTCCAATTTTGAATCTAAATCTAATTATCAAAATGTTTCTGATCCTTCCATTACTGTTAAATTCCGATTAATTGATGATTCATCAGATGTAAATCGGAATTTATTAGTTTGGACTACTACTCCATGGACTTTACCATCTAACTTATTATTATGTGTTAATCCAGATATGGAGTATATTGAGATATCCCTTTGTAATATAAATTACATTATTGCAAAATCCGCGATTGATAGATATAGTAAGTTATATGGTCCAATCATTAAAAAATATAAGGGTCGAGATTTACTTAATCTGGAATACGAACCACTGTTCCCATACTTTATTGGTAAATATAATAACTCGTTCAGAATAGTGAATGATGATTATGTTACCCCAGATAATGGTACAGGTATTGTTCATATTGCGCCAGCATTTGGCGAGGATGATTATCGGATCGCAATGAAAGATGGTATTATTAGTAAAACAAATCTCCCGCCATGCCCGATTGATGCAAATGGTCACTTTACGAATGTCATTTCTGATTTTGCAGAAATCGGCGTAAAAAATGCCGACAAGGGTATCATCGCTAAATTAAAATCCGATGGAAAACTTTTCGAGGCCAAATACGAGTACCACGAATACCCTTTTTGTTGGCGTTCAAATACTCCTTTAATCTATAGGTCAGTACCTTGTTGGTTTGTGAATGTCGAAAATATCCACGATCGGATCATTGAAACAAATTCACAAACAAAATGGATTCCAGCTCATATTCGTGATGGACGTTTTGGTTCTTGGCTAAAAGATTGTCGCGATTGGTGTGTATCCCGAAATAGATTTTGGGGTACACCGATACCATTATGGACGAATAAGGATTTAAGTGAAGTTGTATGCATCGGATCAGTTGAAGAACTTGAAACACTCGCAAATTTGCCGCGTGGTTCAGTAAAAGATTTACATCGCCATTATGTTGATCAGATAAAAATTCCTTCAATGAAAAACAAAGGAACATATTTGACGCGTATTGAAGAAGTATTCGATTGCTGGTTTGAAAGTGGTGCGATGCCATATGCATCTGTACATTATCCATTTGAACATTCCGCCGATTTCTTGTCGGAAATGTTTCCCGGTGATTTTATTGGAGAAGGTTTAGATCAAACACGTGGATGGTTTTACACTCTTATGGTTCTTTCGACTGCTCTATTTGATAAACCAGCATTTAAAAATGTAATTGTCAATGGACTAGTTCTCGCCAGTGATGGAGAAAAGATGTCAAAGAGTAAGAAAAATTATCCCGATCCAAATCTTATTTTGGATAAATATGGTAGTGATGCTCTGCGTTTATATTTGATCAGCACACCAATTGTACGAGCTGATCCGATGAAATTTAATGAGAAAGGTATTAAAGATATTCTCCGTACAGTTCATATCTTTATTGAAAATGTTTTGACGTTCTTAAAGCAAATGATATCATACTATGAAAAGAATTATTCAACACAATTTAAGTGTATTGATGCAGAACAACTAAGTGCAAAAGATTTAAACATTTTTGATAAAATGATTTTAAACTATATGCAGGATTTTATTAATTCTGTTCATGAAGAAATGGATAAATATCAGCTGTACAATATTGGAAGTAGAATACAGGATTACATTGATAAAATTTCAAGATGGTATCTTAATCTGAATAAGAATCGCTTTAAGAGTATCGATCCATCGGATCAAGAGGATGTTAGGACATGCTTATCTGTGTTGGCATTAAATTTGAAAGTATACGCTACAATGACTGCACCATTTGCACCATTCTTGGCGGAATATATTTACCAAACTTTAGGAAAATATATAAACCTTGATAAGCAAAGTGTCCATTTGGAACAAATGCCTCGAGTATTATGGGAAACTGATAAAAGTATGGTTAATGCCATTACAGCAGTGGAAAATATTGTTGAAACGTCTCGTAAAATTAGAAAAGAGAAATCAATTTCTAGTTTTAAGATGCCAATACCTTATATGCGTATTTCGATTAAATATCCAGAGATTGCACGAGTGATTGAAAATGCTACATCACAATTGTCTGAAGAATGTAATGTACTTAATCTGGAAGTTAGTGATGAATATTTTGATTATGTTATTCGTAAAGTAAAATTGAATACTAAAACTGTTGGACCAAAATATAAGGGTGAATCACGATATATAAATTGTTGTATAGAAAATTCTCAACCACATATTTTGGATCAATTTCTCCAAGATATTGAAGAAAAAGGTGAAGTTGAATTTTATGGTTTTCGTTTAACAAAAGATGACATCTATGTAGTTGAAGATCTATGTAAATCATATAATAAAGACGATTCTCGTATTATTGTTAAAGATGATCAGATTGTAATATATGCGGAAACGCATAAAACACCAGAAATTGAAAATATTTATCAGATAAAAAGATTTGTGCATTATATTCAAGAGCTTCGGAAATGTGAAGGTTTAATTCCAACAGATGATATTTCTGTTTATTATGATTCTCAGTCCGAAAGATTTACTAATTTTATTACAATGAATCGAGAAAATTTACAAAATAAATTACGCAGTAATATTTACCCAGAGTTATTAAAATCATCAGAAAAAACATATGAATATGATGAAGAAATCATTAATGTAGAAATAAGATATCCTTTGTAAAATATTTAAAGATTTTTTTAATATTTATAATAATGAGTTTTGAGTTGTGTATATATTCTATATTTGTTTCAACATATTTTTTATCCGCATTATATGTTATTAATGGAGAGATTAAAGAGTATGGAAAAGAATATGTAGTATTCTTGATAAAAAAAACTTATAAAAATGTTTTAACTAATGTCATGATATTACCCATATTTGTATTATATTCTCTTAGATATTTTCCGCAAATATATTCGATACAATTTGATATAATTACTTGTTTACGTGATTCTGTATTAAATTATGTAAGTATTGATCTGTTTTTCTGGTCATTCCATCGTTTACTCCATGTTCCATTTTTATATAAAATATTTCACCGAAAACATCATGAAATAATTAAACCTATTGGATTTACTGCCCTTTACGCTCATCCCGTTGATTTTTTATTAACAAATTTTCCACCGATTTTGATATTATTAATTATGTTAAAAGCTCATTATTTTACTTTTTATCTTTGGGCATTTTTCGGAACATTTAATACGGTATACATCTCTCATAGTAATACATGTGAAATAAAATTCCATTTAATCCATCATCAAACATTTATTTATAATTATGGTACAAATCTTATTATGGATAAATTATTAAAAACGAAAAAATCGTAAAAAATTATTTTTTCGGAAATTGTAAATAATTGTATTAGTAAATGTATAATGAACTTTACTAATAAATATTATTTACATTTGAAACCGGACATACTGATAAGTACTAACTTAACTCCAATAAAAACATTTAATATTTCTAAATTATCTGCAAAACAAATAAAGAATAAGTATCCAAATTCTGTTATACAATTTATTGATGAGAATGCAATAAGTTTATTTATTAATAGACATAAAACTACTCAAACAGATAAATTATTAGAACGTAATATAAATATATTTTATATTACAGAAAAAGCAGCAAAAAAAAATAAAATACAAAATATAAATTATATTAATCCATATATTTTATTTAAAAATAAAATTAGTACATATGAACTATTTACAAAAAATAACATAAATTCAGGTATTCCAAAAATTGTTACAAAATATAGTAAAAATGATAATATTGACTATTATATATGTAAACCAGAATTAGGATCTATGGGTAATGGAATTTCTGTTACTAAAAACAAAAACAATTGTAAAACGAAATTTATAGGAGAATATATTACTCCATATTTAATACAAATAAATGATAATGTTAAAGAAAAATATCAAACACATCTTAGAATATATGTTTTAAGTATATATAATAATAACATATTACAAATTTATAGAAATAAAAATATGATCATTTATTCTGCTTCAAAACCATATAATATAAATAATTTTTATAATAATAAAAATCAATTTTTAAGTAATTTACATGTATGCAACAAAAATAAACCTATATGTGAATGTGCATATAAATTTGATGATTTATTTCACCAATATAATATAACTAGATATTATTTTGATTTAAAAATTGATAGTATTATATCAAATAGTTTAGTTTTATTAAATAAAAATAATAATCCTAATAAATATCATGTGTTAGCTTTTGATTTTATTATTTCCAAAGATTCTGAACTATTTTTACTTGAAGTTAATACTAAGCCAGGTATGATATCATATTATAATTTGTATGATAACGTTAAACTTTGGAACGATACATTTTCTTTGACAATTGACAAATTGTTTAATATAAAAAATAAAAATACGAATCAAACATCTGAAATATCAAATAATAGTTATAAAAATATTAATGATATTCGTAAATGGTTTGAAAATGGAAAAGTAAAAGTAAAAGAAAAAGAAGAAAATTGTTGGATTAAAATTTATTAAATTATTTATTTACAATAAGAAATAAATGTTATTTCTTATTAGGCACGGAGAAACAATAAATAATGTAGAAAAAAGATTTTCAGGTAATATTGATACCGAATTAACATTAAATGGCGTTAGACAGAGTATAAATGCATCAAAACAGTTCAATAATATTAAAATAGATAAAATATATTGTAGTAAATTAAAAAGAACAATAAAAACTGCTAATATAATAAAAATAATGATAAATAGTAATGTAAAAATATTACAGTCTTCATTATTGAATGAAAGGAATTATGGTATTTTAACTGGAAGATTACATTCTGAAGTTATAGATTTATATGGCCAATCAAAAGTATTTTCATGGAGAAGAGGATTTGATGAATCACCACCTGATGGAGAAAGTCTACAAGATGTTTATAATCGTATTAAAACTTTTTATGAAACAATTGTCAAACCTTGCTTAAAAAAAAAAGAGAATATTCTTGTGGTAACACATGGTAATGTTATTCGTGCATTTTTGGTATTATTTAATATTCACAATAAAGATACCATAACTGATATAGTTATCTCAAATTGTTATTCGTACTTTATTGTCTAATAAAATATAATATTTTTTTTTTTAGTTATTTAAAAAATATTTAAGATAAAAAATATGTCAGGTGTTAAAGAGAATTTGTATTTATTAATTGAAGATCAATTAAACGATACATTTAAACTATTTTCTGATGAGATTTCAGAATTAACCAAAGTTATTTTATCAAAACCCCAAAAAGAAATTATTGTTAATTTTCCTGTTAAATTAACTTCAGGAGAAATTAAGCTTTTTAAAGGGTATCGGATTCAGCATAATAATTTACTTGGGCCTTATAAAGGCGGACTCCGATTTTTTAAAAACGTTTATTTAGATGAATGTAATGCGTTAGCGGCATGGATGACTATAAAAAATGCTCTCCAAGATTTACCGCTTGGAGGAGCAAAGGGTGGAATAAAAATTGATACATCCTTATATGACCAAGATGATCTAGAAAAAATATGCCGTAATTTTTCTAACGCATTAGCAGATCATATTGGTGAAGATAAGGATATTCCCGCTCCTGATATGGGATCAAATGCGCAAATTATGGATTGGATGAACGATGAATATAAGCGTGTAAAAAACAGTTCTAAAAATGGTAATTTTACTGGAAAATCGATAATATTAGGTGGATCAGAGGGTCGTACTGAAGCAACTGGATATGGTGTTTGTCATGTAATAAAAGAGTGGTCGAATTCCAGGGGTATTTCATTAAATGGTATGACATTTATTATTCAGGGTTTTGGAAATGTTGGTTCTTATGCTGCAAAATATTTGGAACAATCTGGCATGAAAATGATTGGCGTTGGAGATCATACTGGATATTATACACTCCCTGATCAATCCAATGCGTATATTAATATTTCTGATCTAATCAACTACGTTTCTGTAAACAAAGGAATTAACGGATATCAAAAACTAAAATCTATTTCCAAACAAGATTTTTTCAAAATAAAATGTTTAATAGTAATTCCAGCAGCACTCGGATTACAAATTAATGAAGAAATCGCTATAAATTTACAATGCTCTCTTGTCGCAGAAGCAGCAAATGGTCCTACATCACACTGCGCAGATCAAATTTTGAATAAAAGAAAAATTGATGTCTTACCTGATATTCTAACAAATTCTGGTGGTGTGATTGTTAGTTATTTTGAATGGCTTCAAAATAAGTCTTTAGATCATTGGGAAAAAGAATGTGTAATAAAAAAACTTGAAACACGGATGAGCAGTACTTTTTCCAAAATAGAAAAAATAAAAGATGAAAAAAATATTTCATATCGTCAAGCATCTTATTATTATGCGTTAAAAAAATTGGATGATTGTTATAAACAACGTGGTAATATCTTTTAACTTAGTGGTTCAATCCATTTTTCTATTTCATTATCTTCTATTTCCAACTCTTTGAGTTCATAAATAAATTTTTCGCGAAGTAATTTTAAATTTTCTTGGGTATTGATATCTCCATGATTTTCTTCTATACGATTTTTAACAAAATTATATTTTGCAATAATAACATCTGACTTCGATAATTCTATTTTACTTTCTATTATATTAAAGCTCATTATACTGTTAACAATACTCCCCATACAACCAGTATAACATTGATTTATACTATTGTTTATTTCTTCTTCAAGAATATTAACTATTGTATTAAAATTATTGTTGTTTTTTATTAGATACCATATTACACAAAATGCTTCACGAAAATTTATTGATGTGCCCCCATATGGTTGAGTAAGTTCAAACATCCCATTTAATATATCAACTGTTTTTTTTTTCAACTTTCGTTTTGCATCTTTAATACAACGATCATAATTGATATCATTTTCTGTTCTAATTTTATCAAGTTCATTTAAACAATTGATTAATGAGTCGTGAATAGTATGGTTATGAATATTTTCAGGATCAGTATACACTGTCATATTTTCGTTATCTACATCTGGTATAATATTAACATATTCTGGTATATTTTCTCTAAAATAGTTTTGCAATCTATCAGAATTTAATGCAAATAAAACAGGGTTTTTTTCAATATTTATTAAATTTATATCTACTATAAATTCGGGAAAAACTACAAAATTATTATTAGATAGATCAAGATACTTAATATTATCATAATTTACTTGACTTGGCATTACTTCAATATCATTATTTTTTAAACTCAAACATTTTAATTTATTTGAGTATATTTTTATATTTTTTAATAGATTTTCTTGGAGATCAATTTTACTTATATTTGTTCCTTGAAGTTTTATTGTATGAATTTTATTATTTGCTAATGTAATTATTTTTAAGGAATTACTTCTGATTTTGACTTTTTCCAAACATCCATTATTTGCACAAATTCTTTTAACACTTTTTGGTATTATTTTTAGAATAGATATACTGTTATTATCTATATTGAATATATCGGCCTTTATTGTTTTGATAAATGATGGAATTATATCAATATTATCAAGTTTTAATATATTAGTTTTAATAGGTAAACATTTTGACGGATATTTAATATCAATCGAGCAATCAAATGATTTCCCAATTCTTTTAAAAATTACTTCTTTAAAGTAAAAATTATTTAATTTCCAAGATTTTTTAAATAATATTTGATTATATGGACAGTAATTATATTGTACAATAATATGTTTATTATTTTTTATAGATAGTAAATATTTTATAAAATTTTTTCTAACATAAAACCGTTTTTTTTCATAAACATTTGTTGTAATATAAGAACAATGCGATATAAAAAATAAATTTGTTATAACATCTATGACTCCTACAAACCAAGTCAAAATATTATTATAAATATAATTTATATAGAGATTGCTAAAAATACTGATAACAAAGAATGTTATTATATTGCGAAAGTGTTGTTCATTATAATGGTTCAAAATAATGCTTAATAAAAAAAATATCATACTAACTAATATTTTAGAATAATATATCTTTAAGCCCTTGAAAATTTAAAATGAGACAAAATGTCCTATTATAAATTAACAAGGTTTGCCTGTTTCAAACCGCATAAATTTTGGTTTTGATGTGTCGTCTACCACATCTGATGAATTTCTACTATATGAGATTTCGGAAAAATTAAACATTTCAACAAAATGGTTCGCCGTGAACCCAGTAAACAAGTGATTTTCGAACTCCCTTAGTAACAGGTGTAACTCGGTGTAAAAAATAAGAAGGAAAAATGATAACTGTACCTTTTTCCTTTGGTGCGACTCTTACACTCCTCCCAGTTTGAAATTGTAATTCACCGCCTTCATACTCTTCCGGATCTGATAATTGAATAGAAATACTTAACTTTCTTGTTGAAGATGACTTCTCCCCAATATCTAGATGCCAATCATACTGTCCTTGATTCTCAGAATCATACTCAGCATATTGAAGATCTTCACAAAATGTATTTATTTTAAAATTCCACATATCTTTATTAGCATCTTTGACATAATATACTAAATCCTTATACAAGGGATATGACTCTTCATTTTTTTTTATCCACAAAATCTTACTATTACGATAAGAAATATCTACATGATTTGTCACGATACCTTCTTTCAAGTTATTTCTTTCATTGTTAACTATTTTATTAACAAGATCTATATTGTTTAAATAAGAACCCCGATAAAAATAATAATTTGTAAGTTCATTATTTTCTGGAAGAATGTTAAAATTTTTAATGTAGTTGTTTACTAATTTGGATTCTACATCAGATTTTATATTCAATTTATTTAATATTTTTTCAACTGAATAATTCTCGTCTGCATAAAATTCACTCATACTAATAAATTATTTTATTTCTTTAAGTGACCTATTCGAAATTTATCCCATATTTTTTTCGCTCTGGAACTATGAAAATAATATGATTGACTACAATCGTTATTATGATTTCGTAAAATAGCATTTGCACTTCCGGGATGTTCATTCACAAAAGTAGTTACATCATATATCTTATTATTGGCAATAAGTATAATGTAACCATTATCTCTTAATTTTTTAATCTCATTTAACGTAATATATATTTTTGATTCACATAATCCCATATATCTAGTATCAACACTCGGTTTTTTTTAAAACTATCGTTTTTTTTAATATAAATATAGTATATTTCATCTAAAATTCCCTTCAGAGTTCCCTTTAGCGAAGAGTTCCCTTTTTAGGAAGGGTTTACGGGAAACCTAGGTTTCCCGTTACCAGTATATGAACACAACTCTTTCAGACCTCCATCCATTTTTTAATTCATTTAGTTCACTCGGAAGTAATGCCTTTATACTCTTATAACATTGATAAATGATGCGGCAAATATATAATTGCACAAAAATTCCAAATATATTAAAAAAATATGCATATGCTGATATCTGATTCTCAGCAATATAATGCATAAGATATCCCTTAAATGCAATGTCAGATAAAATGTAAAAAGTATATCCTATAAGTAAATTTGTGTTATATTTTTTTGCACCATAATATCCAGAAAGAATAAGTAAACCACTAAAAATAGCTGGCCAATACAAATAGATAAACCAGATAAAACAAAAGAAACCATCAATAATTGAAAAGATTTTTACACTACGGGAATATTGCCACGCTTTTAATTTTCGTGTAACGGGGGATGATGGTTGCGTAAAAGGCGCATCGTTCATATTTTCGCCATACTCTGGATTATAAGGAAGATTTGATTGTTCCATTTTTACAAAATTATCGTATTCTTTCTAAATTCAGAATGTTTAAAAATATTTATATATATTTATATATAAATATGATTCTTTCTTTACTTGGTATTGCCACAGAGGTGTCCTGGGATATTGGTAAATGGACTGCTAAAAAAGTTTACGGATTATTATATTACATGTATTACAAACAATATCCCGGGATAACTAATTTAGATAATGAACAACTTAACAAGAAAATAGAAATGCTGGAGTATAAAATAGATCAGCTTGAAAAGGAAAAAAATCACGACAACGATTTAGAAAAAATATAATCTATCGTCGTCTACTACGTCTACTACGTCTACTTCGTCTGCTTCGTTTACTTCGTTTACTTTGTCTACCTTGTCTGCTACTTTTACTATGTTTAGATTTTGACCGATTTCTGTTCGTTCTCTTTTTATCCCATGAACGACTGCGATTTTTATTATTATCTCTTTTAGGTGTTGCTTTCCAACATGCGTCGAGTGGAACACCTTTCGCACTCTTTTTAATTTCATCAATAAATGATGGTGATACTTTGGAAACAATGCCAAAACTAGCTCTTCCAAAAATGCTTTTCAGTTCTGAGTAGAATGCAAACTTGGTTGGGGTTTTTACTAACGCGAAAAGAGAGTCTCTGGATAACCCAGCATATTCTTTTATTGGAGGATAGCATGATATATATTTGCTACCATCTTTTTTCATCATATTAATATAATATCCTTGTAATAAAGCTTGTTGGATATTTTCCTCTTTTTTGTTTGAAATAACGGGTGGATTATCGAGGAATAGATAATCAATACTTTTGTTCGGAAATTCTCTTTTATGTAATGCAATGATGTTACCATACTTTCTTTGAAATTCTTTGCTGGCATATTTTATTTTTTCAAGACGATTGTAATTTAAAAAGTTTTTACGACACCAATCTCTTGCATCACCCATTTTTTCCTTGATTACTCTCCCAGTTTTTCTATTAACTTTATCATACATTCTAATGGAAAATTCATGGTAAACATCTAATAAACTAAAATGATCACCCCAACTACTTGACCATTTTTTCATAACTTTTTGATGCTCATCTTTTGCTTTCTTTTTTTCTCGTTCATCTTTTGTTTTTGGAGCTTTAAAAGATTGGAAGATTGAATCCATTCTGTATCCGGTTACTTCAAAGAATGCAGCTAATATACACATCTCATCACGACATTTATAATTATATCCTGCAATAAGCATTCTGGCAACTTCGGGGGCAGTATCTACAAATTCCGCCATTGATATTCCCATATTATTAATATATCCCTTCTTATCTTTGATGTCAAATGCTCCCAATGAATATAACCTTGCTATTATTCTTTTTACCGAATCTTCTTTTGGTTTTTCAATAAATTTATTGAGATATTCAGATAATTCAATGGCAGGAAAATCATTCTTTGAATCCCCCCCACTTTTTTCCTTTTTATAAGAAAACGGAAGATCAACATGAGTTATCAAACTTTTATTAGCAAAAAATCCCAAAACAAATTGAGAAATATCTTCTTGTAAAATTGGTGCAATACTATAGTCTAAAAATTTCTTTTCATATTCTTCTTTGGTAAAAAGATTATAACAAGTCCCTGGTCGTGTTCTTCCTGTACGTCCCTTACGTTGTTTATGTGAAGCTTTGGAAATATATTTTTTTTCTAATGACATCATATTTTTTTCAGAATAAAAAATACTTTCATTTACTAGACCAGAGTCTACAACAAAATCGATTCCTTCAAATGTTATAGATGATTCTGCGACTTCTGTAGCAATTATAACTTTGCGATCATAAGGACCACCAGGTTTTGTTTTATAAAGTACGTTGCTTTTTAAAAATTCTTTTGATGCTTCATCTGTTCCTGAATGTAAAATATCACAATATAATTTTTTCTCAGCAGTTTTATTTATTTTTGATAAAGTTTGATGCAATAGTGTACATCCATCTTGTGCTTCTCCCTTCCCCGAGAAAAATACAAGAATGTCCCCAATATCATGTTCCTTTAAAATTTTCACAACACGGTCAACTGCCGCTTCAATAAATTCCTTGTTTATTAAATTACCTTTGTCATCAAAACGGTTAATTGGTTTATCTAGGAAAAATTCTTTTATAGGATGCATCGGAATTTCTCCTGCATCAATAACTGCAAATTTAAACTGATCTGTTGGGAAATAATCAATAAATGTGCTCTGTTTCACTGTTGCACTCATAATAATTAATTTAAACGTTGGTCTTTTGCGAATTAACTCTTTAAGTAAGAGAAGTAGTAAATCAATTTGTATACCTCTTTCATGTGCTTCATCAATGATAACTGCGTCATAATTTGGAAGCATCGGTTCATCTTTAAGTATTCTTAGAATATATCCATCAGTACAATACAAAAGTTTTGTTTTACTTGCCGAAAACCATTTTGGATTACTACCGCGATATTTTAGCCCAACTTCTTCTCCTTTTTTAACATCTAAACATTTTGCAGCAAAAATAGCATTCTCCTCACTTGGTAATCTTTTCGGATTTGTAATTGCAATACGACCTTGATAATTCATCGCATGTAATGCAAATTTAGGTGTTAAAACAGTTTTCCCACTTCCCGTTCCTGAAACAATTAATACAACTTGGTTATCATAAATTGCTTTAATTGTTTCCTCTTTTTTAGTATATATTGGAAAGTTTGCCCATTTTTCTGATAAACTTGTATAAGTTGGATTATGTCTATTTATTTCCTTATTGGAGTCAAAATACATATTTTGATATGGTTGACCTGTTAAAGGATTATCTTTTTTACCTTCGGGATCAAGTATACCAATCTTTTTCATTAAATCCTTTGGATCAACATATACATTTCTGATTTTTGGAATATTTTTATTTTCATTTTTATTAATATTTTCTATATTACTATTTATCTTGTCTAAATCTTTTGCTTCATTTTTATTTATACCATTTTTTATAATATTATTATTTATTTTATTTACTTCATTTATAATTTCATTTTCTGATGAATTCATATAATTTCAACTTAGATTTTAAATAATATTTGTATTGATATATTCTAAAATACGATTACCATTATTTCTTTTACATATTTCTTGTAATCGTTCATGAATGCTATCAATATCCGCATCATAGTCAATACATAATTTTACCGCTTCTTGATTTTTCATATATGCCGCAGTTTGTAGTGCATTACCGTTGTTTGCATTTATATCCGCTCCACGCATAAGTAAATATCTGGCTAAGAGAGTATTACCGGCTTCTATACTTCTCACAACTGGTAGTCCGTCGGGTTTATCGACATGCGCACCGTATTTAAAAAGTAACATAGTCATTGCAAAATCATTATTTTTACATGCAGTACATAATGGCAGATTACATCTTGTTTTCGCTTCGGCACCTCTTTTCAAAAGAAACTCAACAGCACTATAGCGCCCTATTTTGGTATAGTAACACAATAATTCTTCCTTGGAATAATGCAGACAAAGTATTATGAGATCTGAAATATTTGGATTTGGATAATCTTCATAATTGATAGATGCTTTCTTATAAATCATTGGATAAGTATCTGTTATTCCCCATGAATTATTCACTGTTTTTTGGATATTATTTAATGCATATCTTAACATGATGTTTACTATCTAAAATTATTTAAATAGTAAATAAATCAATGATTATTAATAATCATTTTCGAAATCTCTTTTAACATAAATCATTTATAAATTTCAAAAAGTCAGGATCTTTCGCAATATTTTCTATACCATGGTCCATTGTTTTGTAAACAACTTTTGCATTTTTATAACCAGTTAAATCACGTAATAACGTAGTTTTTAATGGTGCATCAGGATCTATTGCAAAATATATTGGAATATTTGGTCCTTGAAGAATATTATATGCTACTTCAAATACGGTACTTTCACTGAGACTAGTACGCAATATAACCATAGCATCGGCTTCATGGAGTTTATTTAATCGATAATCTCTGAAATTTTTTGGGTTAAATTCTTTATTGTTCTCAATTTCAAAATTAACTTTGAAGGTGTCTTTGGATTCGGCTTTATTCCCAGTTACTAAGGTAACATAGATATCATCTGTTTGAAAATTTAAAAGTGAATTGAATGCATTTTGTAATTTTTCTTGTTTTTCAACACTTGATTCTGTAAATCCTTGTCTTATAAAAAGTTTTATATTTTTCTTTTTGTATAAGTTTTTTTTGTAAAAGCTATAAGGATTGCATGATAGATTAGCATTTAATGATCGTCCCAATAATTGCACTTGTTGTGCATTGGTAATAAGATATTTGGAAAAATCAACTGCATTTCTTCTTAGTATTCTATTTTCTACATTATTACTACAATCGATTACCATGTCAATTGTCTTCCAGTTAGTAACTTTTGTCACTATATTATGGCCTTGTTTTTCGTATATAGATGTATCCGTATCATCTAATTTTAATATATTTAATGTTTTCTTTATTGGAACACCAGATCTAGATGCAATTAATGCTTTTAAATATGCTTCATCGAGAGTTTTACCAAAACACGCGACTTCACCAGTCGAAGCCATTTCTACACCTAATATTGGATCGGCTTCTGGTAATCTACTAAACGAAAATTGTGGACATTTTACACCAACATAATTAATTTCTTTATGGACAAATTCTAATCCTTGCACGTCCACCATTGCATATGTTCCTAATTTAATAAAATCTATATCTAACGTTTTAGATACAAATGGAATAGATCTAGATGCTCTAAGATTAGTTTCTATTACTCCATACCAATCTTCTTTCACTAAAAATTGAGTATTAAATATACCGGAAACATTTAATTTTGCTCCAATTATTTTAACAACTTCTAATAGCTTATTTTGAATTTCTTTACTGATTGTATGCGCTGGCAAAACTAATGTGGCATCTCCAGAATGTACTCCGGCATTTTCAACATGTTCACAAATAGCATATGTAATTAGCTCTCCATTATTACACACTGCGTCTAAATCAATTTCTTTAGCACCATCAATAAATTTAGTTAATACAACAGGATGATCGGGTGAAATATTGGATGCATCACTTAAACATTGGTCTAGAGATTCATCATTATAAATTATTCTCATTGCAGCTCCACTCAGAACATATGATGGTCGTACAATGACTGGGTATTTACATTTTTCGATAAAATTATTGATATCGTCTTTATTATTAGCAGTTATCCACGCTGGCTGATTGATACTTAATTCATCTAATAAACTAGAAAATTTAAATCGGTCCTCACAATTATCAATAGACTCAGGTGAGATACCTAATACATTTATACCATACTCATGTAATTTGAGCGCAATATTGTTTGGTTCTTGTCCACCCATAGAAACAATTATACCATATGCTTTCTCTTTTTCATAAATATCAGCTACTTTTTCAAATGTTAATTCCTCGAAATATAATTTATCACTTTCATCAAAATCCGTACTAATTGTTTCAGGGTTATAATTAATCATAACAGTATGATACCCAAGTTCTCTTAAGGTATGCATGCATTTAACTGAACAATAATCAAATTCGACGCTACTACCGATTCTATAAGTTCCAGATCCTAATACTATAATTGTTTTTTTATCTGTACAAGGTTCTACGTCATCAACTTCACCATTATATGTTGTATATAAATAATTAGTATCAGCCGGAAATTCACCGGCTAAGGTATCTATTTTTTTTACGTGAATATCAATATTATATTCCTTTCTAATTTTGCGTATAGCTAGTTCACTTAATCCCAATTTATTACCAATTTGACTATCGCTAAAACCATTGAATTTTAATAATTTTAATTGTTCTAGTGATAATCCATTTGGTGATTCTATTTTCAAATTAAGTATTGTATTTTTAATGTTATCCAATTTATGTAAAAACCATTTATCTATTTTCGAATATTTATGTATTTTATCAATTGAAAGTAAATTTTTATATAATATATGTGCTAATACTCTTACTCTATCATCAGTTGGATTTTTAAGTTCTGTACGAGCTTCTTCTAATGTTGGCTCTTTACCATATGGTTCAAATCCAATACCTCGTACCATTCTTAAACCTTTTTGAAATGCTTCCTCAAATGTTCTACCGATTGCCATAACTTCTCCCACACTTTTCATTGCACTACCCAATCTTGGATCAACACCGTTAAATTTTCGGGTATCCCATCTTGGAATTTTCACTACTATATAATCTAGACTAGGTTCAAAATTTGCAGTTGTTGTCCCAGTAACAACATTCGTTATTTCATAAAGTTTTTGTCCCATACATAATTGCGCAGCGACTGATGCAATTGGATACCCAGTTGCTTTTGATGCCAATGCCGAACTTCTGGATAATCTAGGATTAACCTCTATAATTCTATATTCATTTGAATTGGGATCAAGCGTCATTTGTACATTGCATTCACCAATAATTCCTAAACTATTAGCTATTTTAAGTGATGCAGTTCTTAACATATTGTATTCATCATTATTTAATGTTTGTGATGGAGCAATTACAATACTATCTCCGGTATGAATACCTAATGGATCGAAATTTTCCATATTACATATGGTAATAGTATTACCATATTTATCTCTCATTACCTCATATTCTATTTCTTTCCAACCTCGTAAATCTTCATCTATTAAAACTTGATTTGTTTTTGTAAAAGTTTTTTCTAATAATATTTCTAATTCTTCTTCGTTATCACAAAATCCAGAACCTAAACCACCTAACGCAAAAGCAGCTCTACACAAAACAGGGTATCCTATTTTATCAGCTGCATCTAAAGCTTCCGCTATATTTGTACCAGGCAAACTTTTGGGAATTTTTTCGCCAATTAAATTCATTTCTCGAGAGAATAAGTCACGATCTTCAGTTTTTAATATATTATCAACACTTGTACCTAATACGGTTACATTATACTTATATAAAATACCTGAATGAAATAATTCAATACCACAATTTAATGCTGTTTGACCACCAAATGATAGAGAAATATATTGTGGACGTTCTTTCGTTATTATTTGTGTTATAAAATCAGGTTGCACTGGAACGTAATAAATTTCATCTGCTAAACCTTCACTTGTTTGAATCGTAGCAATATTTGGGTTTACCAGTATTACCGATAACCCATGTTGTTTAAATGATTTAATTGCTTGTGATCCGGAATAATCAAATTCCCCTGCTTGTCCGATACTTAATCCTCCAGATCCTAACAATAGTATTTTATTGTTTTTAATTTTCCCATATTTGAAATCTAAACACGTATTATAAAAATCTTTAAACATATATGATGTATCATGTGGTCCACCTCTTGCTTCTGGATGAAATTGCACACTTTTAAAAGGTTTGGTTTTATGTTTTATTCCTTCATTTGATCCATCATTTTTGTTAATACATAATTCCTCCCAATCATCAGGTAAAGAAGTTTTATCTACAGCAAAACCATGATTTTGAGAAGTAATATATGTAGTTTGATTATCTAACATTAAAACAGGTTGATTATATCCTCTATTTCCATATTTCATTTTATAAGTTTTTCCACCGGCGGCATGTGCTAATAATTGATTACCCAAGCATATACCAAAAACCGGTTTATAATTATCGGAGTTTATATATTTTCTTAAATTATTAATTGTAACATTACACATAGATGGATCCCCCGGGCCATTACTTATAAATATACCATCATAACCATTTTTATTAAAAAAATCATAATCATAAGGTACAACAGTAATTTTAAAGCCTTCATTTATTAGATTCCTTAATATATTAAGCTTTATTCCACAATCAACCACTACTATATGTAAATAACCTTCGCCCAACGTATATGGATGCTCACATGTAACTTTGTTTACTAAATTATATTTATTAATATCTACAAAATCTATATCATTATCTCCAAATATAATTTTTCCTTTTAAAGAGCCATTTGATCTTAATTCTTTGGTTAATCGTCTGGTATCAATTTCAGTTAATGCCGGAATTTTATTATTTATTAACCATTGGGACAAACTTTTGTCAGCATTATAATGACTATACTCTTTACTATAATTTGCAACAACTAACGCTTTTATCCAGATATTATTGGATTCCATATTTATTAATAAATTATTTGAATCTACTTTTTCTGATGAAGGAACACCATAATTTCCAATTAATGGATATGTTAAACATAAAATCTGATCACAAAACGATGGATCAGTGAATGACTCAGGGTAACCTGCCATGTTTGTTGAAAAAACAACTTCTCCTGCAATACATTGGTCATATCCAAAAGATATGCCGTTGTATATGCTTCCATTTTCCAAAACTAATCGACCATTCATAAATATACTACAACTAAATAATAAAAATTAATATTTTAAACTAAATACTTTCATTTAATTTAAAAATAAGAAAGACAATACTTACATAAATGGAAGTATATCAAAAAATATCTAATATAGGACAACAAAAATGTAATCAATATTTTAGTAAACAATTTGTAAGTGCAATCTTATCCGGTTGTTTTTTAGCATTTGGTATGTGTTGTTCGATTAGAGTTGGTGGACATATTGAAAATAGTGATTTGGGGTATCGAAGATTAATATCAGGATTATTTGGATTACCAATAGGTCTTTTATTAATTGTTTTATGCAATACGCAATTATTTACTGGTAACACAGCTTTTTATACAATTGCACTATGGGAAAGAAAAATTAAAGTTATGAGAATGTTTGGGAGTTTTATAATAATTTATATTGGTAATTTAGCAGGATCTATTTTATTTGCATATATGATATATGGTGCACAAGTACTTAATAATTCACCAAGTATTATTACATTAGCTGAATCAAAGATATCAAATAATTGGCAAGTTACATTATTAAAAGGAATTCTTTGTAATTGGTTTGTGTGTTTAGCACTATGGCAAGCGGCTTGTGGTGATTCCGTAGCCGATAAGGCTGTTGGAATATTTTTCCCAATTGCTGGATTTGTTGCTTTAGGATTAGAGCATTGTGTTGCGAATATGTATATTATCCCTCAAAGTATGATTTTGGGGGCGAATATTACTATAAGTGATTTTGTTTTATATAATTTAATACCTGTGACATTAGGTAATATATTATCAGGAGTTATATTCGTCGGATTAGCATCCGGATTTATGTTTCATAAAAATCAGAATAATGTTTAATCATTTCTCCAATTTGTATATTATTTATATAAATTATTTTGTAAAATAATCGGATAAATTTTTGCGGGAATATAAACTACGCTCTCGTCGAAATCACTTTTCTTAAAACCATTTCTGATCTGCGTAGATGAATACGCAAAATCAGGAATATTAAAACGAATATTAAAAAATGGTATATGACGTGATGATGATTGATATTCATTTAGCGGAGGCGTATTGATCACCTCAGTCCTTCTGATAAATATTGTAGTTATAGTATGCAACTCTTTATTGAAATCGTTTCGTTCCATATTATCTGACAATATTTTCAAAGTATCATCATGTTCGATACCATTTTTGTCAATCGTTGTCCAATTATAATGATCAGAGCCAACTATATAATACGCATCAATTCGTTTACTACTATGTTTCGCAAGTATATTAAAAATATTATTTTCTCCTTTTTGAAGAGCATATTCTGGATTTAGAGTAATATTTGATAGTACAATTAATCCTTCAAAAATTTTTAATGCTTTTTTAATCATAGGAAAACGAATATCGGGATGGACTAAGTTCGGTTTGCTTGGATCATACCCCCCCGAGATAAGAACAATTTTGTCTAAATTATAATCAGCCAAAATTTTAAATGCAGTTAAAAGATGCGCCCAATGGATTGGATCCCCGGCAACTGGGAAATATCCAATACGAGCCCGGTCACTCGCATTCTCGTTTTTGCTTCTTAAGTTTAAAAGACTATTTTGAAAACTTTCTTGAAACATTTGTATTTCTTTGTTTGATTCATTGAGACAATATTGTTGTATTGATTTATTAATACTATGATTAAAATTATTTTCTATTTTGTTAAGAATTAATTCTCTAGACATTCTTAAATAAAATAATTTTTTTTATTTTTACGATAAAATAATCGATATATATATATATATATATATATATCTTGGACTGTTTTACTTTATTCTCAATACTATGATAAGTACTTTCCGCACTTGTGTCTGATTCTGATGATTCATTTTTGTTTGTAGATATTAATTGATTATTATATCCATGACAATCTGGACATTCAAATGCAATAAGATGATAATCTGTTTCGATTTCTTTTTCACAATCAAAGCAATAAATATTTGCCTTCCATTCTTTATATTCATCAGGGACTGGCATGGTCTCACATTGTGATCTTATCGTTTCCCAATAACTATTCATATCAGCAAATGATGATTTTTTACAAACTGGACAACGATAATTTTCTT
>Ga0233412_10000488_pt1 | contig 22916 bp, 21 predicted proteins | sample Na_anoxic_4_MG_FD_180667 | JGI IMG/M metagenome (GOLD analysis project Ga0233412, IMG submission 180667) | Seawater microbial communities from Saanich Inlet, British Columbia, Canada - Na_anoxic_4_MG | ecosystem: Environmental > Aquatic > Marine > Inlet | place: Canada: British Columbia...
ATGGCGATCGCCGACAGCGTTGAACAGCGGGGCCGAGAGCGGGTTAACCGACGAATCGATGGCGCTAGATCTTCAGGTATACGCTACCCCATGGGGCGAGGGCGAGAACAGCATGGATGGGAGCCGCCGCGAGTCGTGGAGCACCCCAACAGTAATGGACTCGAATCGAAACACGACCCACCAACGCCCGCGACCGAGGCAACAGCTCGGACCACCAAACGACCCGGCCCTCTCGCCATGCCAGGGGGTCTTGAATCCTCGCTGGGTGGAGACTCTGATGGGCCTCCCGATCGGTTGGACTATGCCGAGTTGTACCAATCCAGTGACAGTCGAGTCTATGAGCTCCGACTCCTCGGGAATGGAGTCGCCCCCGATACAGCAGCGCGAGCCTTCCGCTTATTGTGGCGAGACCTGGCCAACCCCTTTAGTCTATGATGCAGAGAATCCAGAGCGCCTCGACTCATTTATGAATAGACAGGCCCGCCGCATCAAGGCGGGGAAGATGCCATTCACAAATCTATCTTTGCCCAACGCTGTCGAGTCGGTGAATCGTGGGGGGCTCTTCGAGGCGGAGGCTAAAGAGGAGGTGGCTTCCGGTTTAGAAATAAAAGAGTCCATGGATAAATGATACGATTGCGCTCACCGCCCGCGACATGACATCGAGATAGAGATATGGGACGAGTCCCGCTTGCTCGAATAGTGCTAAGATCATTAGATGCTCGCGACCGATCAACAGCACAAGATAAGGCGCGACCCATCGCCAAAAGAAGCGACGGCGCCTCTCCTCGGGCGTGAGCTTTGGAGGCTTGATGAGCTTGACTTTGGATGTCTCTTTTGGTGGCTTCATTCGGCTTTGATCCCATGAGATGACATAGATCGAGATCGGATCGCGGACACCCTTAAGCAGCCATCGACCGATGTCTCTGATCATGAGACCCGCTCGAACCGAAGACGCATACTCGCCCGCCCTCTTCGATAGCAATGTTTGACCTGGGCCGGCGAGGCTCATGATCCGCGCCGCAATATGCTTTTGCACTCCTTCGACTTCGACGGGCTTGGCTCCTCGACTCACAAAGTGCGCGTGGTTCGTCGACATCATGACATGACCGGCATGGATCCCGACTCGACTCTTCAGCCCGAGATGATGCTCGACTAACTTATGGTACTCGACGACATACTGAAGAGCCTCTCGCATCGTCTCGAAGATGAGAAGAGCGCCGTCGGTCTTGTCGATCTCGACTCCAGACCATTTAATCAAGAGCCCTCTAAATATCCGATCATAGAGGCGCATCGCTTGAGCTGCTTTGAGATCGCCGACTGTCTCGATAAACTTAGTCGACTCGACGATGTCGATGATGACGAGGATCGCGAATTGACGCTCCATCTATTTCGTGATCTGCCCGAGCTCGGCCTCGATCGTCGCGAGTCGCCTGATCGTATCCTTATCGATCCCCTTCTCGATGATCGTCTCGACTCTCGCGAGCCGCTCGGAGAGCTCGTTGTCTTTAACTTTGAGCAAGTTGTTGATGACTCCAAAGACTTCAATCCGGCCTTGTCGGTTCCCCTCGATGTGGTTCTTCATGTCTTGGAGTTGATGCTGGAGGGCGGCGAGTTGAGCCTCGATTCGGGTCACCTTCTTCGAGAAGCTCCAGAGTAGACCGCCGGCGGTCGCTAAGATCGGAGCGATCTCGGTCAGTATATTCGCGTAGTCCATAATCACTCCTGGCATATTATATAGAGAGGGTACGTTATGACCCCATGAGGTCAACTCTAACCTAGGTGGGTTGACTTTTACCCCATTACTCTATAATAATGTGAGGGCGCGTCTATTTATCTATGGGTGAAATATGAACAATGAAGCCGAAGAGCGAGCGCCAAAGCACCTCAAGGCGCGTTATCCTCGCTTCGGGGTAAGAGGCATAACGGGGACGCAACTGTCGGGCGGAGTGATCTCGGGCGTCGAGCAAAATCCAAAGTTGGCGGGCTTGAATTGGGTCAATGAAGCCGAAGAGATGCTGAGGACTGACCCAGTCGTCCGTCGATCTTGGCATATGTTAAGACAAACATTATTAAGCGCGACCTGGCGCTTCAAGCCTGGGGTTGAAAATGACCCCATCGCCGATGAGTATGCTCGATATGCGAATGAGGCTTACGGTCTCGACGGATGGGCGGGGCAGATGTCGAGCTCTTTTGAAGAGCAGCTCACCTACTTGATGGAGTTCGTCCCCTTGGGCTATCGATACGCCGAAGAGACATATAGAGTCGGCCCCGACAGTCGAGGCAAGGTCAAAGTATGGCTCGATCTATACGCCGACCGAGAGCCCTCGGCTCACTCTAGATGGTTGAGTCGTGACGGCCAGCACCTCGATGGCGTCGTCCAAAATACTGTCGGCGTTACCAAACAACCTCGGCCGATCCCATCGAATAAACTTATCCTCTTGACCCTGAATCGGACGGGATCAAACTTCGAGGGCGTCGGTATGCTTCGACCTGTCTGGTGGTGGTGGCGTACTAAGCAGAGAGTGTCTAACTTAATGTGCGTCGGTCTTGATCGTTGGGCGATCCCGACCCCAAAGATCACCGTCGACCGATCGGTCGCGGAACAGCAAGGTCTCACCGATGGCGATATAGACTCGATGATCGATGACGCGGAGGCGCAAGCTCAAGCGTTCCTTTCGACAGAACAATCTTATCTCGTCGAGAATCCCGCGATCAAGTTCGACACCTACTCGACGACCCCATATCTCTACTCTCAAGGTCCGCTCGACATCATCAAAGAGTGCGATAATCAAATCTCTCAGGCGTTCCTCGCTCAGTTCGCAAACCTCGGGATCAGTGACACAGGCTCGCGGTCAGTCGGCGAGATTCATCTCTCGATGTTCAGAAGAGCCGCGATTAATCTATGCGATATAGTAGCCGCCCAGGTCAGCGGTCCAGGTCGAAGAGGAGGCGGGACAATAGGGCGCTTGATCCGTTGGAACTATGGCGCCGTCGATCCCTCCAAGCTGCCCCGCCTAACTCATACCGGCCTCGATACTGATGACCTCGCCGAGTCCCTCGGGATGCTCGCCCCCCTAGTTCAGGCGGGATTATTGACCGCAGATAATGAACTTGAACGAGCGATCAGGGAGAGGCTCGGAGCGGGCGACCTCCCCGAGGACGCTCAACGCTCGACCATCGAGAGAACATCAACATCGAAGGGCGGCGCGATGAGTCTCGCCGAAGCATTAATCGAGAGGAGGCGACAGATTGAAAAGGGCTAAACGATTCAAGGGGAAGCTCACCAAAAAGAAAAAGGTCACGATCCCGATCCCGACGCCGACAGCTCTTCGAGCGTATGGCGAGGCGATCCAGCTTGACTCATCGACTCAATACGACATCCCCGAAGGGCTCACCGTTGGCAAACCCTTCAAGACCCTAGCCTTGGGTCAAGTCTCCTCTCGGATGAGCGGGGAAGCGATCGGAAGCGAGATCGATCGAGGCTTACTTGAGGAGCTCCTTCGAGTTTATCAAGAGCGCCAAGAGGTCGACCCCGTCATCATCGATTGGCAGCACGCGACAAGCCCCTTTAATGGAGGCACCCCGGCGCCTCCGTCTAGCGGGTCGGCTCTCGGTCTCATCGTCGACCTCGATCTTCGAGAGGATGGGCTCTACGCCGTCCCCGCTTATAATGAGCGAGGGCTTGAGGTCGTCGATCAAGCGGGCGGGATCCTTTGGAGCTCTCCCGAGTATCTTCAAGGTGAGATCTTCTCTCGCGATGGCGGCTCCAAAGTCGGAGACGCTCAACTATTAGCTATCACCCTTACCCCTCGGCCGGCGCAAGCTCACAGCAAGATCGACCGAGTCACTTTAAATGAAGGAGGATCCATGGAAGACATGGACTCAATGAATGAAGAGGAGCTACGCGCCGCCCTGTCTGCAAAAGACGAGATGGTCAAGCAGCTCGAAGACAAGATCGCCGAATTGATGGCCGACTCAGAAGCTCAAATGACTTCAGAAGAGACAGCGCAAGCCGACGCCCCAGCGGTCGTCGAGCAAGCCGAAGAAGTCGAAGAGGAGGAAGAGGAGAAGGAGGAGGTCGCTGTCAAGATGAGCGAGACCCTCAACGCTCCGATCTTACTCTCTGAGATCCACAAGCTACGCGAAGAGGTCGCAAGTCTCAAAGCAGACAAAGAGACAGTCCAACGCCGCGAGGCTGTCGGCCAGCTTCTTCGAGAAGGCCGCATCACTCCAAGCGAAGAAGAGGCAGCCTCTCAAGCGTGGAGTCAGCGCAACTCATCGCCTGTCTTCTGGGCGCTCTTCTCGTCTCGCTCCATCGGCTCATCGGTCCCTCTTGAGGAGATCGGTCATGGCGCAAGTGGTGAAGAACTTAATAAGAAATCACTCGATCAAAAGGTGAGGGCTCTCTCTGAAGAGAAGTCGATCACTTATTCGCAAGCTCTCACTCAGTTTAGAGAGCAGAACCCCGACTCATACAAAGCCGTATACGGAGGATAATCCATGAGCTCAATTTATAATATCGTCCAGACCTATGTCGCCGCCGAGGCTCTCACCGCCGAGTTCACTCTCGTCTCACTTAATGCCGCGGGCAAGGTGGTGATCACCGGCGCCGCTACTGAAGAGGCTTGTGTCGGAGTCGCTCAAAGAGCCTGTGCTCTTGGTGATGCTGTCGACGTTCTCGTCTTTGGTCTTACTCGCGTAATCGCCAGCGAGACCATTACATTCGTGACAACCCCGAGACTCGCCGCCGCTGCTAACGGACAGGTTCAGCCTTCGGAGACAACCGACGCGACCTTCTACCCGATCGGCCGCGCCATGGCTAACATCAACCAAACCTCAGCAGCTGCCGGGGAGCAATTTACTTGTCTCTTCGTCGGCCCTGTATCTCTCGTTTAAGGAGTCTATAAATGGCTAGCTCATATTCAAATATTCATCCCGTCGACGAGATCCTATCAAGTCTCGTTCTCGAAGCGGTCCCTTCAGACGATCAGCTCATCGCTGATAAGTGCATGGAGACCGTTGTCATCCCCGAACGATCAGGGACTCTCCTCATCGAGAACTCGCGGAACTTCATGGGCGCCGGCGCGGGTCTCGACCTTGAGCGCGCTCCAGGTTCCGAGCGTCAATCGATCGGCGGATTCGACCGCAGCTCGACCACGTTCAAAGCAAAGATCTACTCAGCGCGTGACTCGATCGCGATGGAGGACATTCTCGACAGCCAATACCCCGGCTCCGAAGAAGCTCGCATCGCTCGCAAAGTCGCCCGCGTGATGAAGCTCGCTAAAGAGCAACGCGCTGCCGATCTCCTCTTCGGCACAGGTAACTTCAACAATGATACTTCTACAAATGAGTTCACTGGCAAGTTCAACGCCGCCGGCGCGACTCCATTGACTTATCTTGATCAGCTCAAGGATACAGTCTTCGCGGCTGTTCATGGCATCAACCCAGACACCCTCATCTTCGGGCGCGACTTGTTCCGCAATATCGCCCGCAATCCCGAGGTTAGAGGATACGTCGGATCAAGCACCGCCGGCATCGCTAGCGGTGGCGATCGCATCCTCAACGATCAAGCTGTTATCGATGTCTTGCGTGATGTCCTCGGGATCCCCAACATCTACGTCGGCGCCGCTCGACGTGACACAGCGGTCGCCGGTGCGACAGCCGTCGAGTCGTACATCTGGACAGCCGACAGCCTCTTTTGTGGGGTTCTCAGAGGAGCAGACGCGATCGTTCAAAAGAGCGGGGGCGTCAAAGCTATGCCCGCCGCAGCTCTTAACTTCCAGTTTGGGTCAATGATCGCGGGTCAATACGATTCGATCGATTCAATCGCTCGGTATGTCTACTCTGAAGAGGTCCAGACTTTTCAGGCTCTCGACGCGACCTATGGCCGAATCATCACAGACTGTCTGTAAGATGATCTGTGATTGTGGCCGCCCTATTGCTCACCTCTTCGGAGAGAAAAAAGTCGATGCCGACAAAGTCGCTATCGATGACTTGACTCGTCAAGTTAAGAAGCAATCGGGCGACCTCGCCACGATCACGCGAGCTCGGATTGATCAGCTCAAAGCCGAAGTCTCGGCGACTAAAAGAATCAAGCAGAGCCTCACCTCCTCAAGGGGTGAGTTGCTCAAGACGCTAGAGGCGGCGGTCAACGCCTCATCACCTTTATCTCTCTTATCCCTCGATCGGAATCAACTCATGTCTTTCATCCTCGACGCCGGTCTCGGCCTCGCAGTTGAAGAGTTCGTTGATTCAGCAGATCGAATAGAAGACGCGGCGGCGAAGGCTGTCGGTGCGATCGTTCCCAACTTTGGATTCGATCCGATTCAAGGGGAGATAAATCAAATCAAAATATCAGTAGCTCAAAGTGTCTTCGATGATGTGATCATCCCCGACACTCTCGGCGCTGTCAGAGGATCACTCCAAGCGATGGCGGTCCAAGTCCCTGTCAATCAAGCGATGAGCGCACTATCGAAGCGGATGCAATCGGCGACAGGTCGACAGCTCACCGAGGTGAGAACTAAGCTCGCTCAATATGGGCGAGACATCACAGCGAAAGCGGCCGAATCGGCGGGCCTCGATATGTTTTTATATACCGGCCCCGAGGATGGGATCACGCGAGCCTTCTGTCGTCCGCTAGTCTCAAAAGTGGTAAGCTCGGCGCAGATGAAAAAGTTAAATAATGGTCAAGGTCTCCCCGTCGTAACGTCGGGCGGCGGATACAACTGCCGTCACTCATGGAGCCCGATTAGTGCGGGGTTCCTGAAGGCTTCAAAGCTACCGAGGGCGACAACTAAAGACATTCAAAAAGCGAACGCTGGAGGGCGCAAATGAGGAAAGCGATAACGGCACAAGATTATCTCTTCGAGTGGTCGGCGCCGACTCCGATCAATGGAACGCCATCGATCACGATCAAGGCATCCTCGACGGTGACCTCGGTCATGACTCAAAGCCGAGTCAACGCGACGGTAAGCGCGATTCAAAACGATAGACGGACATTGACCGTCGACATCCAAGCGCAACCTCTCGAAGGTGATCAGGTCAGAGCCTTCCTCAAGACAGCGGGTGATTCATTCTTCGCTGTCAAGGTCGTCCGAATGGTTGGGACGGTGGCGATCCTCGCCGAACCTCTCCCGCGTGAGATCGACTTGTCGACCTCGGCGTCTCTTGAGTTCGCATTGTGGACTTATACGGCGCCTCTCGCGACGGTGACCTCGGTCAGCGGAACCTATCCATATGAGATCAGCTACGACAGCGACCTCGGATCGGGTGACATTAAGCGAATGGAGAAGGGTGTCATCAAGGTCACTCCTCGACCCTTCAACACTGGCCTCGATCATGATGAGCTCGTCGCGACTATGCCGGCTCTCGCCGATAAGATTCCGCGTCGTCAAGATTCATTCGCTCCCCAGATCAAGGCGGCTCTCGATGAGATCGCCCTGGTGATTCGAGATCATGTCATTCCTCAAGACGCGACCGAAGACGAGGTCTTCAACGTCGATGCCTTCAGGTCAGCCCACGCCTACTGCACAGCGGCCCGAATCTATGAGGCATCTCTTCAACTCGATGTCGCTTCATCGATGAGAGATCGATGTGATGAGCTCACACACCTCGCCCTTCGATCAGTCGCCCTCGATCTCGATGGGGATGGAGTGATCGATTCAGGTGAGCTTGATTTAAGAGAGACGGGCGGGAGCTCCCGAGATCTCAGAGCATCATGGTCCGCATACAATAAGACAGATTACGATAAAACATTCGTCCCCGTCCGAGCGATGAGGCATTAATCATGGGCGCGACATTCAAGACCGACATCCCGAAAAGTTTATGGACGGCTCAAGATAGCCAGATGATCGGCCTTAATACAGTCGCCTCGATCAAGTTGAGGACGTCGAAGGGGATCAGCTCGGAGGGGGTCGGCTTCAAAAAGTATTCGACCAAACCGATCTACATCTCGAAGCGAGGAGCTCGCTTGGCGCCGAAGGGCGGGCGCCCATCGAGGACAGGTCGATCTATATTTTATCAAGGCGGGTATGCTGAATATAAAGCGAAATCAAAGAAGGTCAAAGAGGCGCCGGTCGATTTAATTCTATCGGGGATCTTGATGAATAATCTCGTCCTTCAATACGCCGACCGTCACCGCTTCATTATCGGATTGACTAAGCAGGTCAGACACTATGGGTACCACGTCAACGCGGTCCGACCCTTCATTGGGCTTACCCCCGATGATGTTAAGATCATTACCGAGACGGTGCAATACGATATAAGAGAGCGCCTAAAATGAGTCAAGGTATTATCGCCTCTCTCTCTCAGCTTCGCTCGATGGTCGAAGGCATCACGCCCAAGACCGATCCCCATCATGGCTTTGTAGGCATCGAGACGGGCGACGGCCAGACCGCGAGCTTGAGCGATCGATACCTACAAACTCGGCTCTTTATGTTTGAGGTGCTGGGCTTCGCCACCGATGACGGACAAGCGGGATTAAGCGGGCGGAAGCGGGCGGCGATCAATCTTCAGGTTCGCTATGATGTCCCGCAGTCGATCGGCTTCCTTCAGCTCATGATGAGTGAAGACGCTAGTAAATTAATCGACACACTGAAGGGGCCGAACTATGTCCTCGGAACCTCGGGCATTGTGTCACTTATCCCAGGCTCGCCAACGGGCGCGCCGATCTTAGACGAGGGCGGTGATCCGGTTGCCTTCCTTCTCAATCTCCCCTTTGAACTTCTCTACTTGGAGGCTTAATCATGGCAGTAACTCATCGATCTCTATCCATCGCGATCGAGTCATCATTCGGCTCGCTCGACTCATCGACCGGCCTCCCCTCAACCTCGGGCCTTACTTACATCTCGATTCCTTGCGAGCGCGATCCTATTGTCATTTATGGCGATGTCGTAGCGAGTGAGAGAACCGACGCGAGAGACGGCGCCTTCGGTGTACCCGCCGAGCCCGATACAGTCTGGGCGAGCGGGTCAAGGGTGAGACGAAGGACGGGCTCAATCGAGTGTCGGGTTGACTTGACCACGATCGGCACCGCCGCCAATACATACGACGCGAACTATCTCGGCTATCTCCTTGGCGCGGGTCTACTTACCAAGACTCCATCGCTAACGAGCGACACCGCAAGCGCCATCGCAAGCGTGAACAAATACACGCCGACGGGAACGGTCACCACAGCCGACATCGGAACTCTTGTCGGTGCAGATCTATCCGGCCGCGCTGAGTATTCAGCAATTACTGATAATGATGTCAGCGGTGACGTCACAATCTCGCCCGCGTTGAGCGCAAACTTTACGGGGACGCCAACGATCAGACATCTTCAAACTTGGTACCCAGGGACAAGAGACCGAAGCGGGACGAAGACTCACAGCGTCGCTTTCCAGGTCAACGGCGTCGACTTCAAGACCGACGGCTTCGGGTGCGTCCTCGAATCGATATCGATCTCACTCGACAGCGGTCGACTCATGGCCGATCTCGTTTATCAAGCGGCGATCATTCAAGACGATCACGCGGCGGCAACCGGCCCCGTTGAGCCTAGCTATAACACAGGCGCGCCGGCCTTCTTCAGAGGTGCTTATGTTGTCGTTAGTTCGACAGCTCCGAGCTCGCTCACGGATCCCGTGGCGGGTGACACTCTCGCGAGGACGGATCTCAACTGTGAGGACTTCAGTTTTACGCTGACGAATACCCTCACCCCGAAGGGTCACTCGAACTCAATCCTCGCGATGTCCGAGATGGAGATCAGCGACATCGATGTCGAGTTGACGTTGACTCTCTCCTCACCGGCTACAGCTCTCAATCAAGACTACTTCAATCGACAGCTTCGCCAAGTCCTCGTGGGGACCGGCCCGGTCGGTGATGGCCTCGGGTGCGCGATCATGATCCCTTGTGCTTATCTCAACAATGACCCATCAAAATATGAGGTCGGCGGAAATGATATAGTAAGGCAGACTTTGACTTATAAGCAGAGTCGATACAACGGCGACTTCGACACCGGCGTCACCTCGCCTTATGACTCGAACGCGGGAAACTCCTTCCTCAGAATCGGCCTAGGGATCTAATCAAATGGCGCTTAACTTCTTGCCCTCTTCAGAGATGACCCTCGATGTCGTCGCTACTTGTGACCCTTCGGTGATCTGTTCAGATGATCAGAGGTCGGCTTATCTGTCATCAGCCTCGCTCGATGATCTTGAGTCGACCGAGGGCGCAACGATCTTCACGATCAAGGCGCTGAGTTCAAGGGAGAGGGAAGAGGGCGAGGTGAGGGCCGGCGCCTATACGCGGTCGGAGCTCGGTCGCGTCCTTTGGGCGTCATCGCCCGATGAGATAGAAGCGAAGGCTCGATGGCATCATGAGCTCGAAGAGGATGAGCGCCGGGCGTATGGCGAGTATCAAGGATACATTCAAAGAGTCTACATCGAGATGATCAGGTCGAGCCTAGTCTCGATCGATGGAGAGGACGCATCATGGGAAACGATCGACAATATCCGACCCGACTCCTACAGATTACAAGTCATCTCCGAGTTAGTGATTCATATCCAGCGGTCAAGCCTTCTAGGCCCGCGCCCAAAATAGCGCTTGCCTCTTCTGTTTGGGTAGCCAACAGTCGAGGCAGATCATGGGATTGTGATCAATGCAAAGACAGCCCGAGCTTGAGGCGATCGCGGGGTAATTGTGGCGGGTCGTTTAAGTCGACCCTTCCTCAATCGATGATCGATGTCGATGGCTCTCGCTATGTCCCAGGCTATCGAGTCGCCCCGAATTGCGGTCTAGATTATGGCGATTATAAAATCAAACATTGCCCGATCTCAGATATAAATAGACTCGCCTCGATCATCACGACATACCACCGGCACCGCCGAGGGACGTCTAAGATCTCCGACGTTTATCCATCTCCATCATGTGCTATGATCGACGCGGTCGACACTCTCCACGCTCACACCGAAGCGATGATCGATCGACAGCGTGAGCAAAGTCTAAAGGAGGTTCGTGATGGCTAAGGGCGGCAAAGTTGAAATAGAGGTTGAACTAACCGGCGTCCAAGAGTCCGAGAAGGAACTCGCCGGACTTACTGAAAGCGGCGCCGCTGTCGGTGAGACCTTCACCTCGATGGGTGATGCCGTCTCGACTTTTGGGGGTGAAGCTAATGAAGCCCTCGGGGCTGTCGGAGGCGCGGCGGGTGACGCTGTCGGCGCGTTCATGGAACTAGGCGGCGCGGTTAAAGAGGGCGGCTTGAGCTTCGCTACCCTCGCGGGTCCGATCGGGATCGTTATCGCCGGCGTCTATGCTTTGGTCCAAGCGTTTCGAGAGTATAGCGACGAAATCAACGGGGTGACTCAAGCGGGTGAGGCTTATCTCGCTTCACTCGGTGAGCTGACAAGCGCAGTCGAGGAGCTCGCCGCCGCCGGTGTCGATCTTAATGATGCTGATGTGGAGCGGCTTCATAACCTATCGATGCAAGCCAAGCTGAAGATCGAAGGCGCGCAGCTCGATAAGGAGCGACACGTCCGGGAGATCAAAGAGATCGAGCGGCTCAAGGTCTTTATTCGGAACACTCAGAAATCGCAAGCAGCTTCTAAGGATCGGACCAGGGCAAGCCTCGCAAACTATCAAAGCATCTTCTTCGCAAGCGAGGCGGAGCGATCGAATCTTCGGCGAGTTGAAAAAGCCAAGCAACGCATAATTAAACTTGAGGAGGCGAATCTCAAGGCGGTAATTAAGAGCAATCATGAGGTGGTCGAGGGCGCGAATCTGTTCAAGAAGTTTGAAGAGATGAAAGAGGAAATGCTCGAGCGCTCAGTGGACGCGATAAAAAAGCGGGCCTTAGATGAATTGGGGTTGAGTCGGGACATCCAAGCGGCGCAGATCTCAATTATGGATGAGGGGCTTGACAAACAGAAGGCACTGGCGGAGGCCGCCTATGTCAAGCGAGTCACCGACCTACACGCGGAAGAGATAAAAGATCAGACCCTTCTCGCCGACACGATCACCGCGATCGGGGCCGAGCATATCAAGAATGTTGAAAGGCTCGAAGAGGCCGATCAAGCCAAGCGCCGAGAGCGACACAAGAAGCGAGCCCAAGAGAAAAAGCAACGCGACGCGGCGACGGTGGCGGCAGCTCGTAAAGAGATCATGGAGCTCGACAAGATCGAGCAGCTAAAGATCCAACTGTCGGAGTCTGGGGATGAGCAGATCATCGCCCTCGCGACTCAACGCCATGAGACGCAGCTTAAACTAGCGAAGGGCAACGCTCGAAAGATCGAGCAAGCAAACTTAGAACATAAGCTAGTCATGAGCCGAATCGATGAGAGGGCCGAAAGTCAAAAGGATGCTCGACAAAAAGAGAGGCTCGACTTCGAGTTCTCAACTCGTCAATTCAACGCCGAGCAGATCGCAGACGAGACGACGAGAGAGCTCGAGCTTCTTCATCTAAAATATGAGAAAGAGATCGCCCTCGCTCAAGGGAAAGAGGAGAGGGTCAAGGAACTTGAGAGGCGCTATGCAATCGAGAAGACTGACATCCAGAGTCAAGCCCTCGACGCTCAGATCGCCAAGATCGGAGAGCTTACGATGGCTTACGGCGCGGGCTTCGCCGATGCCGCCATCGGTGCGCTCTTCTTCGGCGAGTCTTTCCAAGAGGCAACGGCCCAGATCTTGATGAGCCTATCTCGTCAATTCGCAGTCCAAGCATTGGGCAAGACAGCCGAAGGGCTCGCGGCTCTTGCGCTCGGTAGTCCCGGCGCCGGCTTACTCTTCAAAGCGGCGGCGATCTTTGGAGGTGCTTCCTTAGCCGCCGGTGGAGCATCGGCCGCCCTCGGTGGTGGTGGCGGTGGTGGTGGCAGCGCCTCGGCGAGTCCGAGCGGATCACCTCAAGAGGCGCCTCGACCAGATCGCGAGAGGGCCGAGGAGGTCGGTCAGGTCTTCAATATAAACTTTGGGGGCGCGGTCATTTACGACACTAAACAAGCGGCCGAGCAAGCCCTCGCCGACCGGGTCGCGTCGGTGATGTCGACCCCTCGACGCGGACAATATAGGAGCGCGAGATAATGCCTTGGAATAACCCCTCTCCAAACTTCGCTCTGCTCTCAAGTTTTGACGCGAGATCATGGGACAATACCCAGGTCTTCAATCGAGGCGGAACAGGTGTCACCCTTCCAAACTTTACGACGGGCGAGGGGATCTATGAAGACGCGATCAGCTTTTTAAACGGTCGAGGATCTAAGAGCGCGCAGTCAGCGACGACATCGATCCAGACTTTGTCGAGCTTCGGGACTGCTTGGAGTGTCGCTCTTTCATCAGCCGATCGAATAGAGATCACCGCCGATGTAGACTTTACGATCACGTCAACCGGCGCTGTTGACGCTCTCGGATTATCAAGCGGGACGACAACGCCATCGGGCGCGAATTATGTTTTGACAGCTCCCCACGAATGGACGCGAGGAGGCTTTAACTTAAGGGCCGCATCAAACACCGTCTATCGATTCGATGAAGTCGGAGGCGCGGGATCGTTCACTTGGCCCGCCGGTTCATTAGGTATTCAAGATGTCATCATCTTCTTGAGGCGCCGAGGGCTTGAGAGTGATCTCGATGATGTCGACGCCTCGACGAATCTTGAGGCGCTCGACATCGCGGCGCAATCGTCGGATTTAATTCGATGGCTCATTAACGATGAGGGTCATGTCGAATGCCATTACCTCTCCTCGGTCGGTGACATCACTTGGAACTCTACAACTTTTAGAGATCGCCTTGGATTCAGCGGACTAGAGACCCCGATCACAAGAGGAGGCAACGAGATCTTAGTCGCCGATCACCCTCTCCCCGGCGCGCTCTTTCCCTCTCGGCCTTATCAATCTCACTACCTGAAGACGTCGACGGTGAGTCAGTCAAGGCGCAAGATCGCGGGCGGGTATACGAGCAATTACATCGGGAGTTATATCACCTCAGTCTTGCTCTTTGATCTTGACGCTCTTCTCGATGTCCGAGATCTCTATCGACACTTTACGAATCAATTCGTTCAATACATCCCGGCCGGTGAGAGGATTAACTTCTATCAAGGATGGGGCGACTCTCGGCGCGCTCTTCTCACCGCGTCCGTTGACGCTTCTCAAGCGGCCTATACTCTTCTGTACACATCCGAAGATAATGGAGATCAAGGGCGAGTGAGGGCAAGCAATATCACAAATGATGTAAGCCTCGCATACCCTAACCGATTGCGCCGCCGCGTCCCCGTTCGCATCGAGCTAGAACATCTATGAGCAATAGTTATACATCACCGCCAACGCTCGCCGACCCGGCGACGGTGACCTCGGGGCAACCGATCACCGAGCTCGCACCGTCGAGGATGGGCGATCTCCAAAACTACATCGCGGCTGTCGGTGGATGTACGAACCTCATCTCTCAGTGTTGGGACGATGGAGTCTTCGCCACGAGCTCGGCGACACAAGTCCACGTTCTGAGATATAGGGCGCCGGCGATCAGTCGAGCGCATCTAGTATTAAAGGTTTATATCGTTGCTAAAGCGTTCACCGCGGCGGGATCAATCGAGATTGAGGCGACCGATGGAACATCGACGCTATATCATAATGTCGCTTGTCCGACGGGTCTCCAGACCTTAACCTTTACTCTGACTTTCCCCGGCGCGGCTCTCGCCTCAGACATGATCGATCTTGAGGTTGACATAATCAATGGGTCGGGCGGGTCGATCGAGATCAGAACGATAATGACCGAGTGGTCAGCCCTCGCCTCACCGATCACGCTGCTCATGGAGAGCGGGTTGTTGACATATCGGCCGATGGGGATCAATAGGCTCTCGACGCCTCTCCCTCTCTCGTCTCGATTCGGGGTCAACACGATCAACAATATCTCGATGATGAGGAAGCGGGCGCGGGTCTTTTTATCATGGGCGGGCTGTCTAAATATTCCAAATACAAGTCAATGCTCGAAGGGGATCGGGATCGGCGACATCCCGATTTTATTCTCTGACATATTCATCCCCGACGGGGTTCGAGATGACGACGATCTAAAGCTCTATGCTGAGATCTACGTCGAGCAAGCGACAGTACTTGACCCGATGACGGTCCTCATCATGGGCAATAGGATTGAGATCTCGGCGAACGGATGGAGCCAACATGAGCTTGACTTGAATCCCGAGCCGATCGCCTCCTCTCGACGTTACGGTCTCCCGATGTATCGAGTCGGCTTTGACGATACGGCTGTCAACCAATCGAACCTCGACAAGCTCTCGACCCAAGCAGCTCGCAACGGGACCGGCGCGATCATCACAAGTCTCACGATCTGGGGAGGGTGCTGATGTTAGTTCCCACAGCTTACTCGACCTTGCCATCTCCCGAGGCCTGTTATAATGGGGTCGCTTTGATGGGCGGCGTTCAAGCTCAAATGGCTTCGAGTCTAGCTCAACTCTCTCACGCTAAATTCCGAGGTCATGCTCGATACTGGATCGGCGTCAATAACGGATCGGATGGATCGGGCGGGTACCGATCGGCGGTGAGGACGCGAGCGTCAACGGCCCTCAAGACATCGAACGAGTACACATTTTTCTATAGGACGACACCGATCACCGAGTGGATCGTCATCAGCTTGACTCATACCCCGTATTATCAAAGCGATGGCCTTGTCGATGTGGTTCTAAAAGACATGAGCTTAACGACCCTCGACCATGGAATAAGATTCACCGCATCGACTGGAGGGCTGCAAGTGATCGAAGCGGGATCGGCCAAACCGGTGACGAGCTCGACGGGTCCAGGTACACCGGCGCAAAGATCAGCCGCGCCGACTAACGTCTCGCCATCGATCACGCTTAGGCCTCTATATGTGCCGCCAGCTAATCGAGGAGATCTGTTAAGGATCGAGGTTGACTCAACGTACATCCCTCTTCGAGGGCTCGAAGCCTTCGATCTTTATCAAGCGAGCGTGACCCCATGAGCATATCCGATCAACACGGTCGCCGCGTCTTCGCGCTTGAGATCGCGGGGTGTACTACTCGCTATTATTCTCATGAGGCGCCGACAGGATCGAACCTAGACACCGACATCGCGGTCTCGATTCCCTATGTCGACTATCAAGCGATCAGCTCAATAAGCGCATACTCAGCAGACCTCGACCCCGCGGGCGGGATCGCTAACTATGGCGCCCTTACGATCAGCCTCAACGTCGACTCAAGACGAGGATCACTCAACGATCCTCATGTCGTCCTTGGTCGATGTGGCCCTCGGTCGACTGACATCTTGACAGCTCAAATCACCGAAGATCTGCCGCGTGACACGACGATGACTCTCGACGTTGATCAAGATTTAACCTCGTTGACATACCCTCGACTGATGCATATCGGCGCCGAGTCTATTTATATCCTCCACGCGACCGCGACAACGCTCAATGTATGGAGCCGAGCGGTCGGCAATACCCCGAATCAAGCGCATATTAGAACGCTAGGCGGGACAAATGTTCCCGAGGTCTCATCGGAGATCATGACATTTAGAGGTCGAAGGGCGATACTGTATGGAGCTCGCCAACGGCCCGATGGATCGGTCTCGGATTACGTCCAAATTTTAAACGGCATCATCGAAGCCTCGCCGAAGATCGAAAGCGGCGAATCGATCTCGATCTCTCTCGTCCCATTGACAGCGTTGATTGATAATGAAGTGAGTCAAAAGGACTTCGTCGGGAATCTTAAGCAAGGCTATCACTACTTCGATGGGACGAACGCAAGCGCGATCGAATACGCCGAGCTGATAAATCCTAAATCTTATCAAGTCCCATATGGTGAGCTGAATCTACCCAGCGCCTCGACCTTCCATCTCATCGGCGAGCGAATCACCGAACAGTTTGACGTCACATTAAGCGATGGCGGTGATGATAATGACGGCGGGCCTCACCCTCGATACCCTAAGATAAGGAATCGGACGACCACAATATATCCTACTTCGCTGACATATGCGGCGGGTACAGATCAAACCGAGGTCGTCATCAACGGCACACTGTCAACGGGATGGGCGGGCTCGGGATACCTCAACTTCCTACCTCGCGACTTTACTCGCGATGCTCAAGCCGAGATTAAGATCATCCCGCTTGTTAGCAATATCAGTGATGGAGTCGGTGAGCTTAAGACATGGCCTGATTGCATTAATGAGAAGCTCATCGCCCACGGCCCAACAGTTCACACAGGGATAAGCGGTGGCGTTTTATCGTGGCGAATCTCAACGGGCGAGACTGATCAGATCATCGTCACGAACCTGACGCCGATCGATCAATCGCCCAACGCTCTAATCTTCTTCAGCTCATCGAGAAGGCTTGAGCAGTACAAGACGCGAGATACACCGGCCCTTTATGATGAGACTTCTTATGACTGGTTTCGATGGACGGGCGAGGGGTCTTTCCCTGTCGGCCTCGATGCCTTCCGCCTAAGCTATCCCATCGACTTATGGGACGAAGACTTTCCAGCGGTCCCCGAGGAGCTCCCCGACGGATCAGAAAGCGGGCCTCAAGCGATTCGATCGTTTGCTTCTCCGATCGGCGCCGTCGCAACTCAAGCGGGTCATCAGATCAACGCCATCGCGACAGCGTTCTATCAATATCAAGAGACGCGGCTACTCGTCGAGTCTTCAATGGGTCTCCCCTCATCAGCGACATCGGGAACACGTTACCCCATAGAAGTACATTACATTGACCGATCTTCGGATGAAGAGCGGAAAGGGTATCTAAGCGCGACCCATGAGACGCAAGCCCTCGACGGTGCGACTCTTATCGGATATTACATTCATCTCGACTATCAAAGTGACAACATCTCCTTCGGTGATTGGCCAGGTCAAGAGAGGGTTCGATTAGTTAGGGCGGCGCGGTTTGTTAATGAGTCACCGGGCGAACTCTTGCTTAAGCTCTTCGAGAGTGGGGGCGGTGAGCTCGTCAACGGCGCCTATGATGTCTTGACGATCGGCCTCAATATCCCCTCATCACATATCGATGAGTCGAGCTTCTTAAATTATAGTGCTCAAGGGCAGGTCTTCAGCGGATCTTTAAGCGCCGATGGAGTGTCATTAAGAGAAGTCATCGAGCCGATTCTTCAGTCGATGGGCGCCGCTATCATCATGAAGAGAGACAGCGTCACCGGCGTCTCTAAAGTTGCGCTTGTCCCTCTCGCATTCGATCGCAAGCGGTCGGCGGTCATTGAGATCGAGGAGGGCGACTGGCTTACCGATCCGCCGCCGACTTGGGATACATACGAAGACATTATCACCCAGATCGAAATCAAGTATAACTATGACAATCAAGAGGAGAAGTTTTTAGGCTCGGCGGTCTATAATAATCAAGAGGCGATCAATCGGTACGACGGCGAGAAGCGCAAGATCTCGCTCGACCTTTACGGTGTATCATCTGATCAATTCGGGAGTGGTACAGGTGATCCATATAATCACTTTCTTCCAATGGTCGCTCGTCTATTCCAGATCCTCTCGAATCCTCTTCGAGTCTGGAGAGGGTCGATCGGTACAGGTCCATCCATCTATCTCGACCTCGGCTCATACGCTGTCGTTAATTCCCCACTACTTAAAGGGTATGGCGTCGATTATGGCGTAACCGATGGCGTCGGGATGATCCGATCGATACGCCAAGAGTTAATGGGTGAAGGGTGTCAGCTTGAGATTATTTCAACGGGCCTTGAGGCCGTCGCCTGGAACGCTTCCGCGAACGTGATCAACGTCCCAAACGTTCAGCAAGTCGAAGTCAGCGCGAGCCACTTTGGCGCTAATGATATAAGCGCATTCTCAAAGAGTGATGTCGTCGACTTCTTGCCCGTCTATAATGAAGACAGCGCGATCACCGGCCTCGTCATCTCAGCAATCACAGGTCAGACAATCACGTTTACCGCGCCTCATGGAATCACTACCCTCGGGACAATCGAATCGACGACATACGCGAGCGCGGTCGGCGATCTAAAGCTTGATGGATACTTGGCTTCCACCGCGTCCCCTCCTTTGATAAACTCAACAAAAGCACAGGTTTATTCATGACTAAAAAAGAACTACTCGCCCAGCTCGAAGAACAAAACGAGATCAATCGTCGACTCCAAAGAGCCGTCAATCAGATGAGTCTAGACACTCCCGAGGTCACGATCTCAAGCGCGAGATCTTTAATCAGGGCATACCCAACCGATCACTCAAGGCAAGCGATCAAGCGCGCTCTCGCTCAGTGGGAGCTCGATGTCACAGAGCCCGAAGGTGGAGGTGACTGGCACCCCATCAATGCTTACATAAAATCAATGGATGGGATCGGCTGGACTTGGGAAGATGACTATGTTCGTAATGGTCAGTTCGCCTGGTGTGGCGCCTTCGCTGCCTTCGCTTATGGTCCTCGGTTCTCGTTTGGGATTCGCAAGAAGATCATGCCGAGCTGCTATCGACTCATGGCGAATTGGTCGAGTACCCCTAGACATCGAGACCCCGACGAGATCATGACCGGTGATATAGTCGTTGTCTGGACAAGCGACAAGCAGAGCCCCACTCAAGGGAATCATATTGTTTTGGCTCTTACGTCTCCCGACGATGAAGGCAGCTTCGATACCATTGAGGGTAATGCCAAGGGTAATGGCCCCGACGGCCGATGGCGTGAGGGCGTGTCGACTCGAACTCGGAATATGAAAGACGTTGCCCACGTCTATCGACCCTTGAGCGAAGACTTCTCATGAGCGATAAATCAACCCCATCAACGCTCGACAAAGTCGGAGGTCGAAAGGCGGCGGCGTTCTATGCCTCGCTCGCCTCGATCCTATTGCTCGCCCTTTTGGGCAAAGCGACGACCGAGATCATGGGGTTGATCGATACTCTCTTCCTTGCCTACGTCGGCGCGAACGTAGTCGCCAAAGCCAAAGCGCCCAAACCTGAAAAAAAAACGGAGACCCCATGAGTAAACTCGGAGTTCAAGACCCCATCACCGCCGGCCAATTAGTCGGCGCCTACAACGCGAGCGCGGTCAACGATACTGATTGGCACACCCTCGCAGTGACCGACTTCTATGACACGACCGACGGCGCTCAAGTCGCGGTCGGTGCGAAGTTTTCTTTCATCGGCGCGGTGAGTTCTAACACGACCTCGATCAGCTTCATTAAGTTGAGAGCGGCGGCGGGCGCCGGGGATGGCACAGCGAACAGCGATGGAGTCATTCCCTTATTGAGGGACTACTCGATCGACTCAGCGGCATTACAAAGCGGCGAGAGTGTCACCTCGATCGCTTATAAAAAAGCGGCGGGCGCGGACAAGTTTATCATCTATGCTGGCTTCAACAAATAAGGAGATCTCATGGCTATTAAATTCCAAGGGTTCACCGGAGGCGGTGGAGCTGCCACGGGCGGCTTGACTTACAAGGGAACCTTCAACGCGACCGCCGGGACGCCGGATATATCGAACGCCCTTCAAGGCGATCTCTATGTCATCGATGTCGCCGGCACAATCTACGGCCAGACTTGGGCGATCAATGATCACCTCTTGGTTAATGCCGATATGGGCGGGGCGATCAGCAACTCAAAGATCGATAAAGTCGACAACACCTCAGACACCGCTCTTCAGATCGCAAATAATTTAAGCGATTTAAACAACGCCTCGACGGCTCGAACTAATCTCGGCCTCGGGACAGCCGCGGTCGAAGACACAGGAACGGCGGTCGGCGACATGCCGATCTTGGTCGACATCGGTGGCGGTGTCGCTGGGTTCTCGGCTGTCGATGGATCGAACTTGACTGGGATCACCGCAAGCGGATCTCTTTTAGTCGCCAACAATCTAAGCGATCTCAACAATGTGACGACGGCTCGATCTAATCTAGGCTTAGGCTCGGCGGCGACCACCGCATCAAGTGACTATCTCGCCGTCTCTAATAATCTAAGCGACCTCAATAATACGACGACGGCTCGATCTAACTTAGGCTTAGGGACAGCAGCGACGACGGCATCGACTGATTATCTTGCGGTCTCTAACAACTTGAGCGATCTCAACAATACGACAACGGCTCGAACTAACTTGAGTTTAGGGACAGCGGCGGTCGAGGATACAGGAGTCGCAGTCGGTGATCTGCCGATCTTGGTCGACATCGGTGGCGGTGTGGCTGGGTTTAGCGCAATCGATGGATCAAACTTGACAGGGATCACCGCAAGCGGTGCGCTTTTAATCGCCAACAATCTAAGCGACTTGAACAATACGACGACGGCTCGATCTAATCTAGGCCTAGGGACAGCGGCGACGACGGCATCGACTGATTATCTCGCGGTCTCTAATAACTTGAGCGACCTTAACAACGCGACGACGGCCCGATCTAATCTTGGCCTCGGGTCATCGGCGACAGTCGACACCGGCACGACTGCGAATCTAGTCTTAAAGCTAGACGCAGCGGCCAAGATCCCCGCTGTCGATGGATCTCAACTGACTAATCTACCCTTTACCGGTCTTGATGTCTCTACCATAACCGGCGCCGCGATCAATGCAAACATTAATCAAGCGCATTGGATCACGACACTCGGAGCGACTTCGGTCACTCTTACCCTTCCCCTAAGTTCGGGGATTGTGGATGGAGATACTGTCGTCGTCACTCGCATTCGTGCGGGCGAGCTCGTCATCGCCCAACATGGATCGGACGTGGGAACGCTCGTCAACTATGCGACAACGCAAGCCGCAAGCGTGACAACTGACAATAATTATCAGATGCTCACGATTCGATGGAATGGGTCGGCCTGGTACATCTTCGATCAAGCGACAGGGACCGCCGCAAACTTAGACGTTGGAACCTCAGCAAATCTGGTCGTCCAGCTCGACGGCTCGGCGCGCTTGCCCGCTGTCGATGGGTCGCAGCTTACGAATCTCCCCTCGGGCGGCCTCGCCGCTGTCGTCGATGACACGACCCCGCAGCTCGGCGGCTCGCTCGACGTCAACGGCCAATCGATTGTTTCAGTCTCCAACGGAGACATCGACATCGCACCGAACGGGACGGGGATCATCAAGACCACCGGCTCGGTCGAGCCCGACGCCGACCTCACGCGAACGATCGGGGCTGAGGCGCTCCGATACTTGACGAGCTGGACCGACATCAACGGCGCGATCAGATTCAAAGCTAAAAATGATTCAGGCGGGACGATGACCAAGGGTCAAGTCGTCTATATCAAAGGGATCTCTGGGTCGGTGCCGACCGTCGATCTCGCTCGCTCTAATAGCGCCTCAACGATGCCGGCCTTCGGTCTAGTCCACGCCAACGCGAACGATCAAGCCGAGGTGACGATCATCACCCTCGGGAATCTGAGCGACGTCAACACGACGACATGGAGCCTAAGCGTCGGTGACACGATCTATGTATCATCGGCCACCGCCGGAGCTCTCACGAACACAGCGCCGACGACCGAAGCGAACCTCATCCAGAACATCGGCAAGGTCGTTAGAGCGGACGCGAGCGCGGGGATCATCAAAGTCGGCGGGGCGGGGCGATCGGCAGCAACTCCAAACCTTGATAATGATAAGATCTTCCTGGGTAATGGCTCGGGCCAGGCGGTCTCAACGTCGCTCTCAGCTGTCGGCCTAACATCGCTTAGTCAAGACCTCACGACGACGACCATTGCCGAGGGGACGAACCAGTACTTTACGACGGGCCGAGTTGACTCTCAAGTCGCGACTCTCCCGATGTCGACCATGTCCGATGTCGCGTATACAGCCGGCGCGGGGATCGATAACTATGTCTTAACTTATGATCACTCTTCGACATCATGGGGGGCTGAAGCGGCCGCCGGTGGTGGAGCTCGCCCGACGGTGACGGCGCTCACCGCGACCCCGTACACAATCTGGACGACCGACAGCGCAATCGGTGCAAGCGAGGTAGAGCGCGCTTATTTATGTTCGGCAAGCGCGGCGACGGTGAACCTTCCGACAGCCGTTGGG
>Ga0233412_10000489_pt1 | contig 22907 bp, 25 predicted proteins | sample Na_anoxic_4_MG_FD_180667 | JGI IMG/M metagenome (GOLD analysis project Ga0233412, IMG submission 180667) | Seawater microbial communities from Saanich Inlet, British Columbia, Canada - Na_anoxic_4_MG | ecosystem: Environmental > Aquatic > Marine > Inlet | place: Canada: British Columbia...
TCCTGCTCACAGACACAGCGTGCCTTGACATCTTCTTCAGTCCATTCTGCCTTGCCCTCCATCCTGTCGTATTGCAGTGTAGTGGGACGCTTGTAAACAAATCCCGCCTCGAGACCGTACTTCTCAGGGTCGGCGTTGAGCACTTTAAGAAAGGCTGTGACATCGTCGTAGCTCACCGTCTCCACAGGGTGCGTTTCACCCTTGGTGTGGCTAGGATTTTTCCCCATGACCTCCTCGTAAAAGCCCTGCGTCACGGCGAATTTCATTCCCTGTGCAGGATCGTTAGGGATTTGTGCGAACTCTTTGTAGATGGACATTGCGTCCTCCTTTGATGTGTTGTTGTTGAGCACTGGTTTGGATGTGAAGAATTCTTCCCTCACTAGGCGGAAGCCACAGATGCTGAGCGTGTAGTTCGGGTAGGTGATAGAACGGCGCGCGGACTGCAAGGAATACGCACGGTAGGCCCAATCTCCCCCTCGAAGTATACGATTCATATCTTCTCCCTTGTTAAGCGGAAGCCACAGCCGTCGACCGTGCCGCCCGGGTAGTAGTCAAAACGGTACGCGGACTGCAAGTTGGACGCAAAGTCGTTCCAAGCACCGCCACGAATGACATAGTCTTTCTTCTTATCCTCCCTCACTAGTCGGAAGCCATAGCTGTAGTACGTGTAGCTCGGGTAGTTGCCATCACGGTGCGCGGACTGCAAGGCGGGCGCATCGTAGTTCCAAGAACCGCCACGAAGGAAGTAGCGTCGCTTCTCCCTCACCAAGCGGGAGCCGTAGGCACAACTCGCGTTGCTTGAATTGGCGGCGAAATTGTAATAGTCCGCAGCCTGGAAGCAGGACGCAGCGTGGCTCCAAGCACCACCACGGATGATCTTTTCATGCTCACTCATCAGTCTTTCTCCTTTTCCAGTCTTCCTTTAAGCCGTAGCAAATAAGCCCCCGCCGCAACAGCGGGGACTTGAACTCACTTCACTGAGGTTCTTTTAGTACTTCATAGCTTAAAGGCCTTTCTTTGTTGTGCCCGTAGGCGTGTGAGTGTGAGTTAGATGCATACTCGATCGTATAGGCTGGTCACCTTCTTTGAGATCGCCAATGCGTTGTCTATGCAGCGTGTGAGCTCGTCTCCGACGCGGCAGCCTCCGTGGTGCGAGCCCATACTTGTTTCTGCTGATGGTTCAGGCGTGCACTCGCTAGTGAGGATTGGAGTGATTAGATCTTCTAACACCCCCATCTCATTAGCTAGTCCAGCCAGAACGCTGCGGTTTTCGCCTACTTGTGGTGTGTTACTGTTGTTCATTTCTGTCTCCTTATGGTTTGTTTGTGCCCACAATTGAAGGGGCTGAAGCGTCATCATTTACATCGATGGGCAGTCGCAACATCTCGTCGTAGAGCAAGCACGGCAGGTCTTTCCCTGCGACTGTGTACCAGCTCGAGCGACGGCCACGGCCAGCCCCATAAGGGGGGACAACGAACGTGCTCGCCGCAGTTGGGACTTCTATTGCCCATACGAGCCGTCCCACTTTTTTTCCCTCCGTCGGAACGAACCACAGGGCAATGCCACGGGTTTGATCCATGCGCTGCGCCCCAGTTGCGGCCAACTCTTTGGCCATTCGCTTAATTTTGTCTCTTCGCATGTGATTCTCCTTGTTTTTTTGTTGAGCCGCGATCACTGAGTTTAGATCTCATCGCCAATCCTGCGCAAAACTCACGAAGCGACAGCCGTGGAAAATTAAGTGATCTACGAGCTTGAGGCACAAGAGCTCTCCGCCCGATGCTAGCTGTTTGGTCAGAGCGATGTCTGCGCGAGATGGTTCCAGCACGCCCGATGGGTGATTGTGAGCGACGGCGAACCCTGTCGCCCCGACCGTTGTGAGCGCGGTGTGAAAAAGAATTTTAGCGTCAACATGACACTCAGCCGCTCCGCCTAGCGCGACTAGCTTGTGTTTGAGAATGCGATTCTGCGAATTCAAAACAAAGACCACGAACCCTTCCTGCGCCCCGCCGAGAAGGTCTGGGTAATTAGCGACGATCTCCGCGTGGATGTCGCAAGGTTTGGCGATCGCTGCCTCGGTCGAGTGGTCGTGGACTTGCGGGAGGGTTATTGCTATCATGTCTGATTCCTTTCCTTTTGTTGCGCTCGAGCACTGTGGCCTTGTAGCGGGCCGCCACCTCGGCGACCCGCTGGGGAAAGGGCGGGCGTTACGCTTGTGCGTAGTTTTTTGCCCACTCCAAGAGGGCCTTACCCTCTAAGACTGCGAGGTGAGTCGTGCAAGTCTCCGACGAGGTGAACACCCTGATACGCATCAGAGGTCGCGTGACCAGAGGGCCAGCCTTGATTGTCATATCGCCATCAAGCGTGATCGTGCCCACCGCTTCTAGCATCGCTTTGACGCTGAGGTGCATGGTCGTTGTGTTTTCATTCTTCATTTTTGTTCTCCTTAGAATTGGTGAATAAGGGGGTGGGACATCCACCCCCCTGTTGATGTGTCAGGTTAGCCGTCGAGCCCGTCGATCAGGCTGTCAAGGGGGCGGATGACGCGCATGGTGTCGTCCCCACCGTAGGCCGCCTCGGTGTGGTATGCTGTGTCTAGGGCGTCGGCGGCGTCGCGCAGCTCGCCTGCTGCGAGGTGACGGATGGCGTCGCGCAGCTCGCCGACCCACTCGGCCTCTGCGGATGCCGCGGCCTCCCAGTAGCCTACCGTGTCCTGATGCGGATCGACCGCCCACTCGCCCCATCCGACAGCTATTAGATGCTCCGCCATCTGGGTGATGGTTGTGATGGTGGTGGTGGTGTTGGTGGTCATGGTGTCTCCTTAGGATTAGTGATTATCTCAGGCTCCCTGCCCTCGATGACGCCCTTAAGATAGGGGCGTTTGTAACATTTGTCAAGAGGCTAGAGAGCCGCTTGGGCACTGGGCTGTAGCCTACCCTCGTCTGGAAGCCCACTCTACACTGGTGACAAAGGGGGTCTCTTTTTTATAGTTTTTTTCATCTTTTTTTGCTACTTTCCCCGATGTCCCCAACTGACAACGACTTCGGGGCAAAACTATTTTTCAAATTGGAGAGAATATGGCCGTCAAGCCTATGGATCCTGAAAAAAAAGATAAAATGATGCAGGCCATCGTCGACCGCATCGTGTCGCCATACCCCACTGACCGCCCTTGGAGACTGGTGCTAGGGCGCAAGTATCGACGGGCAGAGGCCACAGTAGCGGAGCTAGTGCGCACCGCTCGTAAAGAGTTAGCCGTAGGGGGGACAGCCACCCTCGCTGGGCGGAGTGCTGTGGCGGATTCGGGGCGACTGGATCTCGCAGAGTCGCTCCAGCAGACGGCTGAGGAGCTTGCAAAGCAGGTAGGCGATCGAGTCCGCTCTGGCACTGAATCTACAGAGGGCAACATCGTTCAGTCCCTTACGGCACTGGGCATAGCGATTGACAAGCTCACACTCCTGCGTAAATCTGAGGACACGGAGGTGTGGCAGAGGGTGCTGCGAGCCGACGGAGTGGCAGCCCTCGATGACATGATCGTACAGGTGCGGCGCAAGATAGCCAGCCTACAGGGGGCTAGCATCGGGCACGAGTCCTGATCAGTACTGGAGCGGCCTGAGCGGCGCCCCCCACTGCCCATATCCCTAGTAATGATATGGGAACCCAGTGCCACAGCGGCCTGAGCGGTGGTCACCCCCCCGTTGGTGGTGTTGGTATGGTGATTAATATCTATTATAGGGGGAAATCCCACCCCCTACTGTAGCCCACACGGTGGGTGCTGAGCCCAGTGCTGTAGCGGGATGGGTGGTGATATGGTGTGCCATACCGCTCTAGAGTGGGGTCGGTGGGTATTCTATAGTAGTAGCCACCTGAAGCCCCTCTGGTACTGCGGCGAGGGGTGGTTCCATCCCGTCTCTATAGTACTGGAGCGGTTTGATTGCGCGCGTCTCTATAGTACTGGAGCGGTTTGATTGCGCGCGTCTCTATAGTACTGGAGCGGTTTGATTGCGCGCGGTAGGAGCGGTTTTGGCGCGCGGTAGGAGGGGTTTGATTGCGCGCGGGAGGGGCGGTTTTGGCGCGCGGTAGGAGGGGGGAGGGGGGGTGCGGCCAACGCGCGGCTCCATTCTCACAGTACACCCCCCCTATCCTTTCTCGAAAAACAAAAAGGGGCTTGGATTCTACCTTTACCTTTATTATCTTATATAAGTTGGTTCGTGTGAACTGGCCATGCAAATTTTACCTAGTAGGAGGTTTCTGATGGTTTTGGAGGGTGGTTTTAAGCGTTGCAGTGGTTGTGGTGTAACCTTGCCAATTGGTTTGTTTCACCGTCACTGGGGTAATCTTGATGGTTACCAGAGTTGTTGTAAGTCTTGTAGCAAGGCTAGTGTTGGTGCTCACCGTGCTCGCAACCGTGCTCGTCATTTGGCGCGGCGTGGGGTATTGCATGGTGACGTGTGATGTTTGGGAGGTTTTGGCGGCTTATCTCCCTCCTATTGGTCGTCCTTTGTGCGACATTGAGTTTTTGGTTTTGGTTCACCGTTTTATATCGGGTGGTGAATTAACGAGCGTTCGAAACTTGAGTTCGTTATCAGGCTTAGACCGTCGTCGTGTGCGTCAATTATTGTCGGATTTTGGGTATGAGATTTTGACGAATCGTTCGTGTAAAATGAGCCGCATTGAGCCCAAAAAGACACCTCCTTCCATGTACCAGTTACCGACCCAGTTGGAGCCAGTATCTAAGGGGGTTGAGGGTACCCCCTTGTTCCAGTGTCCGACCCCTCATAGTAAGAGAGAGGAGAGTTTAGTTAGAGAAAGAGTCTTAGAAAGCACAGAGATTAAGGGTAAGAGAGAGGCAGATCTTGTGCCAGTTTCGGGGTCACATTCTTTGTTACGAAAAAACTATTCAGCCTCGTTCGATGCGTTTTGGAAGCACTACCCTTCTCGCAACGGTCGGAAGGTTGGCAAGCAGCAGGCTTGGCGGTCTTGGTTAAAGATTTCGCCTTCGGGTGAATTGCTAGCTCAGATTGCGGAGTCGTTGTCATCTCAGGTGAAGTGTGAGGAATGGGCGAAGGACAACGGTCGTTTTATCCCAATGGCCTCGACATGGTTAAACGGTCATCGTTGGGAGGACGAGGTTATTTTGGGCGGTGAGGATGACATGACGGGATTGTCATCAGGTGCGCAGGAGGCGATTCGTCGTCGCAAGGAGCAGGAGGTGGACAATGGAGTTCTCAGTCTTCACGGGTAAGCTCGAAACAATTTTTAGCTTGCGTGGTGTTTCACGGAACATTCCCTCGGGTGTTTACGATCGGGCGTATGAGATTTTAGCGGAGGGTGCTGACGCGGCGGAGCTTGCGTTCTCTCTTCGTCACCTCGAGGAGAATCTCGACCGTCGGGATTTACTAGGTTCTTTACAACGGGCAAGGGGTCAGCGTTATTTAGCCCAACCCGTGGGTGCGGCATCGGATCACAAATGCGATTTTTGCCACCAAAGCGGCGTTCTCCCGACCGTTCGGGCTGAAGGGGTAGCCAAGGGTAGGCTCGGGTATTACGAGGTCTTACAGCCCTGTTTATGTCGAGGGGGATCTTTGCATCACAAGGTGCGTCAGGCGTTTGCTTTGGGTGAGCGTGACGATGAGGGCTACGGTTCTTGGTTTCGTCGTGTGATTCATCGCAGTTTGGCTCGTCGTGAGGAGGGCATTTTGCATGGTGCGCTTTGGTCAACGGTGCGTCGTGCTGTTCTTGACGAGAAGTTGGGGTGGTCAGAGTCGGCTGGCCCGTATTGGTTTGACGACCAGATCTTAATTTCGGAGGCGTGTGTGGTGGCCGTACAGGACAAGTTTGACAGTTTGATGCGAGGGGAGGCGTTTTAGATGGGCGACCTTCGCACCCGTGGTGACCTGCTGCAGTTTATCAACAGCGATATGTTGCGCAAGCAGGGGCCGATATTGAAAACCGAGTATTACTGGAAACAGAGGTTGTTGCTGATGTTGCATCAAAAGTTCCAATGTCTCAGGCGGGACTTCCTGCGTCGTCGTTTTGTGGCGACACCGAAGCAGAAAGAGTTGTTCGAGTTGGGCACTTCGTTTCGCCGACGGGCCATCTTTGCAGGTAACCGCTGCGGTAAGACGGTGGGTGGGTGTGCTGAGTTGGCCTATCACCTGACGGGTCAGTATCCCGACTGGTGGAAGGGGCATCGGTTCAAACGCCCGATCAAGGCTTGGTGCGCTTCGACCACCCGTGAGAAGACCATCGGTGGTTTGCAGGAGATGCTGATGGGCAAGATGTCTGATCTGGGGACTTCGTTTATCCCTTGGGCTCGGATCGGGAATGTGGAAAAGACCCCGAATGTGACGGGTGGTGTGAGCCGAGTGCGAGTGCGGTGTGGCGATATCCACGAAAATCAAGAGTCAACGCTATCGTTTAAGTCCTACGAACAGGGTCGAAAGGCCTTTGAGACTGAGCGGGTGGACTTTATTTTGCTTGACGAGGAGCCGCCGTACGACATTTACCGAGAGTGCCAGATGCGCCTCTTGGGTTCGGATAAAGATGCGGGTGGGCTGATGCTGCTCACCTTCACGCCCTTGCAGGGGATGACGAAGGTTTGTTTGTCGTTCTTAGAGCCCCATGATCACGGGAATCAACAGCTCGAAGGGTACGAGGATGTAGCGTCCCAAACGACCTACATGATGGCCTCGTGGGAAGACAACCCCCACCTGTCGAAGGCCGAATTAGCCGAGCTGATCAACGACACCCCTTCGCACGAGCTGGAGGCTCGACGGTTTGGGCGACCCTCGCTCGGCGCAGGCAAGATCTTCAAAATCCCAGAAGGGCGCATCATGGTGGAGCCCTTCCCGATCCCTGATCATTGGCTTCGGGGGATTGGACTCGATCACGGTTGGGAACACCCGACGGCTATCGCTGTCTTTGCCCGTGACCCCAACACTGGTGTGTGTTACCTGACGAATGTCTGGAAGCAATCAGAAACACCAATCCCTGAAGTCGCATCGATTCTTCGAACCTACGGCGGTTCATATGCACCAATTGTAGCCGATCCTTCGGGTCAGGCTTCCCGCCAAGAGGCAGCAGGTCGGTCAACTTTCGATCAGTACTTCGACGAGGGTATCACGCTTATCGCAGCGAACAATAGCGTTATCTCAGGGATAGAAGACTTTCGGCAGGGCATGATATCGGGGCAATTCAAGGTCTTTGCGTTTGAGGGCGGAACGGGCCCGTGCGCTGACTTCTTCGAGGAATACCGCCTGTATCGTCGCAACGACAAAGGGAAGGTCGTCAAGGTGCGAGACGATGTCATGGATGCTGTGCGTTACGGTTGGCTAGATCGGGATAATTGGATGTCCAGCGACAGAGCCGACACCAAAGCATGGAGGAAAGCTCGCTACTCAGACGGCGACGATTGGAAAACGGCTTAACTATTATTATATTGATCACGACTTTCAAAGATGTAGGTAGGCCAAATGCTCGACACACAGCGACCAGATATAGCCAAGGTTGACCTTTCTTCAAGCAAAGTGAAGGAAAGTTCACGGTTCTATCGGTGGTTCAACGAGGCGAACGCCTACTTCGAAGACAACTACCAACAAGCAGCTACCGCCTTCGATTATTTCGAGGGTGTTCAGTTCACCGAGGCTGAGATGGAGACGCTCAGGAAGCGGAACCAGCCCCCCACGGTGATGAACAAGGTGCGTGTTTCTTGCGAGTTGGTGATGGGTATTTACGACAAAACCCGCATGGACTCGACGATGTTGCCACGGGGGAAGGACGAAAACGACTGGGCTACGGCGCAGGGGTTGACGCACGCTTCCAAGTACATCGAAGACACAAACATGACCCCCCACGACTTTCGTTTGGCGTTTCGAGATCAGCTTATCGCTGGTGTCGGCTGGATGGAATCAAGTCTCACCGAAGATCCCACACGAGAAGAGCTTGTTGAGCGTTATGTCGATTGGCGAGAGGTTCGCCAAGACCCGCTGTCGAAGCAGGACGACTACGATGACGCTCGCTACCTGTTCCGTGTGAAGTGGATGCACCTCGAAGAGGCGAAAAGCCTTTTCCCCGATCATGCTCAAAGGCTTGAAGAGGCAACTGGTAAGGATTCCTTACACGCTGGTGCAGGGGCTACTGTTGCGGGCGATGACGACTTTATGTCGGTTCCCGAGATTCGGGAGTCGGGATGGCGTGACAGTGACTGGACTGACAGCAAGCAAGACCGTGTGCTGATGCTCGAGTGCTGGTATTACAAGCACGAGCGAGCCTCTTTTATTCGTGACAAGCGCACAGGGCGTGTGGTCGAATACGACCCCAAAGATGTCAATGATGCCACAGCCGCTCTTCTCCTTGGCGGCACAACTGGCACACTCCCTGTTGAGATCTTAAAGGATCGCCCTGTGCGCCGATGTCGCCAAGCCCTCCTGCTTGGCCCCCATGTTCTAGAAGACAATCCTAGCCCGTTTCAGCACGGGCGCATCCCCTTCACACCCTTCAGGGGCTGGAAGAGTTGGCGTGACTGTCGGCCTGTCGGGCTGGTCGAAGTGCTGAAAGACCCGCAGGATGCGGCAAATAAGGCGTTGTCCAAGCTCATCCTCGCCCTGTCCACCAATCAGGTGATCATGGAAGAGGGGGCGGGCGATGTTGAACTGCTTCGTAAAGAGGCGGCAAAGCCAAACGGGTTCCTGCTCGTTAAGCGCAACGCCTTGCGAGAGAATCGATTTAGAATCGAGCGCAACCAAGCTGACGCAGCCTCACATCAGGCTATTTTCGAGATGTTCCATCGTTTATCTTCGGATATGGCGGGGGGCCTCGAACTACAGGGGATGCAGTCAAATGCCGCCTCTGGCCGTGCCATTGCTCTTAGGCAGGAGCAGGGCCACACTTCTTTGAGTACGCTGTTTGAGAATTTCAGGTACTCGAAGAAACGGTTCGTGGAGATGCGCCTCGCCAACATTCAGCACTTCTGGAAAGATGAAAAGTACATTCGAATATCAGAATTGGGCGATCCTGATCGACAAGAGTTTATCGTCTTAAACGAGAAGCAGGAAGACGGCACGATCCGAAACGATATTTCTGCCTTGAAGGTGGATGTTGTGATTGACGAGCAGGCCGCCCGCACAACCGTGCGCCAAGCCTTCGCAGAGCGTCTGATGGACTTCTTGACCCGTATGCCTGACCCACTTGTTGCGATGAGCATGATGGATGTGGTGGTGGATCTTTACGATCTGCCTGATCGCCCTGTTATTAAACAGCGCATCATTCAAGCCCAGCAGATGATGGGCATCCAAGTCCAACAGCAGATGGAACACGAAGCCGCACTTGAGCAGCAGAAACAGGTAGGGGACACGGCGAAGACGCAAACCGCCCCACCCGCAGATATGGAGGCCAGCCAGTCTACTGGCGTAGGCTACGACCCCGCCGTTATGGCTAAGATTCAGGCGGCAGATTCTGCCGCTGGGAATATACAACAAGGCAGATGACCACTTTTAACGCAGCCCAGCGATACGGGCAAAAGGGATTATGCCAAACGAAGTTCTAAGCGAAGAAGAGCTTGCTCTTTTGAACGAAGACGAGACAGGTACGGAAACCGAAGCTGAAGAAACGGACGATATTGGGGAGCCGTTCGCCCCTGCTGAGGAAGAAGAGCCTACTGAAAAACAAGACGAAAACGCAGATGCGGACAAGTCTGAAAAACCTGTACTGATGGCGAAGGATGGGGAACACACGATTCCCTATGAAGAGCTAGAAGACGAAAGGGCGAGGGTTAAGGAGCTTGAGCAGGAATTGGCCAACTTTAAGTCGGGCAACGAAGCGCAAGAGGAAACGGAAGACGAGGAGCCTGACGGGGTTGACTTTAAGTCGATGACCCGCACAGAACTTCGAGAATACCGTGACTACGCCGACGACGACGACCTTGCAAAGCTGGAATCCTTCGAGGATGAGCAACGCATGGGGCGACTCGCAGCGAAACAGGCACAAAAGCAGGACGAGAGTCATGTTCAAGAGTTTCTCACGACGCATAAGGAAGCCTTCGACGCTGACCCTGACCTCATACGGGTTATGGATGTCTTTTTCGCGTCGGCACAAGATGGCGGTAAAAGTGTTGAAGACGCTCTTGAAGTGGTGGCATCTCGGATGGCGACGATGGGACTGATCCAAGACGGTACGAAAAAGATGGCTGAGAAGATCAGCGGTCTGGAAAACGAGAGGAAACCCCACCGCTCCCTTGCAGGCGCAACGGGGGTTTCTGATCCGAAAACCCTACCTGATGCGGACGGCGATGTCTATGCCGCTGAAGCTGTGTTTAATTCAATGACCCCTAGCGAACAGGAAAAATGGCTTGCAAACTAATGCAAAACTGAAAGGCCACAAGTAATGGCTACCTATGCAATCGGGATGAACGATCCCAAAACGATTAAAAAGTTTTCCGTAGCTCTTGCTGCTGAAACTTTCCAGAAGAGTTTCTGGGGTAAGAACTTTATCGGAACCTCAGAGTCTTCCATCATTCAACGCCTAACCGACCTCGAGCGTGAAGCAGGTGATACCATGACGGTAGATCTGTTCAACAACTTGACAGGTTCAGGTGTGTCGGGTGACGAGACCCTGAAGGGTAACGAAGAGGCCATGTCCTCTGCTACCCAACAGATGTGGATCGACCAGCTACGCCACGGTGTATCTGTCGGTGGCCGCATGAGCCGTAAACGCTCTTCACACGATGTTCGCCTGATCGCCAAGAAAAAGCTGGCAATCTGGTGGGGTCGTATGTTCGACGAAGCCTTGTTTGTCTACTTAGCAGGAACCCGAGGTGCGGAAACGGGCGACTGGTTGATGGCTCCTAGCACGGTAACGGCTGGCACAACCAAGTTGTACAGCAACAACATCGTGACAGGCTACCACGCAAGCCGTGTGATTCCTTGTAGCACCACTAACACAACGATTGCAACCATGACAAGCGACGATGTCATGACCCTCGCATCCTTGCAGAGTATCAACTATGAGTTGAAGACGATGGCGAACCCGCCAACGCCCTTGATGATTGACGGCGAAGAGTCGTATATCGTGATTATGCACCCCAAGGCCGAGAAAGACCTTCGCACCGAGACGGGTGAGGGTGGTTGGGCAGAGATCCAAAAGTATAGCCAGAAGGGTCAAGCCGCAATCCTACGCAATAGCCTAGGTCGTGTTGGTAAGTTGGTGCTGTATTCGCACAACAAGATCCCTGTCGGCAACGATGGCGGTACAGAAACACCTGGCGAGGGAGACGCAATCTGCTACAATATGCTACTTGGCGCACAGGCAGGCTTCTTGGCTCATGGCAATACGGGTGCGGGAATGCACTTTGATTGGCACGAGGAAGTGGACGACCGTGGTAACAAACCTGTGATTGATACGGGTTCCATCTTTGGTGTCCAACGCTCAATCTATGACAGCGTGGACTTTGGGGCAATCCTTATCCCAAGCTATCATAGCGCAAGTGTTAGCTAGAGAGGCTCGTCATGGCGCAAATGGTTAAAGTGGTTCCTAGCTCAAAGCAAGAAACATGGGTTAAGATCGACGGGATGCGAAAGATGATCCCTGCTGGCGGCCTATCCGTTCCCCTTGCTTTTGCGAAGGAGCTTGTCAAGTATGACACACTTGAGTACGAATACCCTCTACTCATCAAGAAGGTTTACCTCGACGATGACGACGACGAGGGTAAGGAAAACTGTGTCCGCAAAGCCAAGCCTGTTATCAGTAACAAGCCACAAGTCTTTGTTTGCGCAGAGTGCGAGAAAGAGTACAAAAATGCTTACTGGCTTGAAAAACACAGGGAGCGAACGCACCCTGTTCAACCAGTTGGCGAAGAAAGAAAGGAAGCCTAACAATGGCAACTGTAATTAACAACCAGACTTGGCTTGAGCGGGCAACCGTTCAAACCGTTTCTGAGAACCTTGTGACTGAAGTGTTCGCTATCGAGCAGGCTGTTGCTGCTGCTGCTAACGCTGTGATCACAGAGCTACCCTTTGGGTCAACCGTGATTGCGTGTAGCGTGAATGCGAAAACTGCTACCGATGCCGCTGCTATCTTGTCCGTTGGTGTGTACGCATCAGACGACTTCGATGGCACAGACTTGGCGGGTTCTGCGACTGGCTACGATGTGGACGGCTTGGCCGTTACCACAACCCTTGCCGTTGCAGGCCATCAGGCAGGTGCTGGTGCACTTCTGGGTATCAAGCTAGACGAAACCGTGTTCACGGGCGCAGACCAGTTTGGCGAACCCCTCATCGTAGGTGCAAGCGTTGCGACTCAGGATATCGACGCTAGTGCTGATGTTCGCATCGTCCTGACCTACAAACTCCCTTAGCCTCCTGTGTGTTCGGGGGGTTGGCTTCGGTTGGCCCCCCGATTCTTTCATTTAACTTGGGGGCATCATGCCTAAGAAGCTACTTTTAATTCTGTTGTTCCCGACGCTACTTTTTGCGAGAACCATTGGCTTCGGTGGGGTTGCGTCGGATACCACAGGGGTGGGCTGTACCGAGTGGTACTCTAGCTTTGTAGGGTGCTTCGGGAATGAAGAAGCTGCGGACACCCTCCGACAGGTGGGGTCAAGTTATGACGCTTTAACAGACAGCGAGTTTAACCTTGGAGCGGTCGGCGACATTGTCGTGATTGGCACGCCAGCCGACACAATTGTGGTAGAATCAGAAGATCCTGCGGGTTTGAGTTTCCGTTGCAATAACTTAAAGCTCCACGATGTCTATTATCGAGGCTCGTGTTATCTGAAAAATTCGGGTGCCGACAGTTTTGTTTGGGACGGCGGTTGCTTCAGCACGATTACCAATCCGCCGCACGACCCTATCTACGATACAGCCCTTCGCATATATGGCACGAGTGCGCTATTTCAGAACATGAGTTTTAACGGCGCAGCCGAGGAAGACTTCTCTTACGATATCGTTGCAAGCGGATTAGATTCAACGCATCAGGTTGCCTTTGAAAATTGCACAGTAGACCTTGTGAACATTTTTGATGTTAAAGATCATAACGGCGGGTCGGTCAGGTTCTCTGATTGCGATATCCGCCTGCGGGGGTACTTGCGCATACAGGCATCAACGTATGGCCCCCTTGACAGCCTTATTGTTGAGGATTGCACATGGCGAGCAGATCACGTTGATCGGTGTATACGCATTGAAGAAACATCAGAGCTACAACTACTCAGAATACAGGGCAACACAATCAGCGGCCTAGCGGCTGACAGCTTCTGCGAGGTGGTTGTAGAAGAGTCGATTGACTTCACTTCAAAGGACAACCTCTTCAAGTTCCGATACGGGAGCAACTCCGCACTTGCCATCTACGACATCTACGACAAAACCAAAGAGTCACGCTACACCTTTGACGGGGATGTCGTCTGGCGCACTGAGGGTGTGGGGTACTTGCGAGACTATCTAAATATGTGGGCCGTACCTGATAGCGGGGTGATGCAGAACCTCGAGCTTCATGCGGGGGCTATCACCATCCTAACAGACGCTGACGCTCCTGATACACTAGAAGCGACTATCGCCACGGGCTGGGACTTCAACAATATCGAGATCGACCACACGGGGTGGGAGCCTATCGGATCGACCATGCGGTCTGTTGCTCTCGGCTTCGTAGGGAGCCACTCCACCTTTGATAATATCGCCATCACCTCCCCAGCGTCCCACAGTATGCTATTCGGTGACGATGTGGTAGATGAAAACCAGTGGGCACCCGCTTGGCAGGGGATTTGTGCAAGTGACAATGTTGTTAAGAACAGCTCCTTTACCCAGCTAAACCTACATGACGGCGAAGCGGCCTACGGCCTCGTTGATAAGGGTGATAACCAAGAAATTTACAACAACACCTTCAGGGTGAACGGATCAGACGGCTCGGTCAGCAAGGCTTATTCGTTTGGCGGCGACAACACGCTATTTTACAACAACCGTATTTTTGTAGGGCCAAGTTCTGCAACTAAGACGGGGGTGGTTGGTCTTATTGCACAGGGGCCAAGCGGTCATAAGCATCAGCCATCTGGTCAACTTGTCCACAACAACTACGCCACAGGCGTAAGCGACTATGTGTTCGCCAAAAGTTCGGGTGATGGTACTGGCTACACGGAATCGCACAATATATTTGACACAGGCTGGACTGATTTTAACAGCCAAACGGCAGACGAACCCGCCCCCTCCTCCTTCATCGAAGGGGCTTGGAAGACGAAGTATGGCGGCACAGCCGTAGCAGGCGCATCGGTCACCATCCCACATACCGATCAGGGGTTTTATCCCATCGGCCTGCTGCCCGAGACAGCCCACACCGAGCCACGAGTTAGCTCACGCTGGTTAAGCGGTTTCAACACACCCCGAGAGCTTTGCGGTGTCCTTGACACGCTTGGAATGGTGGGTGTCCAGTTGGAGATGTATGTGAGAACAGACGCAGACTGCGCACAAGTTGACCTTTGGTGTAACGATCAGATTGTGGATGGGGACGATGTGACAGCAGACACACTATGGATTAAGAGGTGCATCAAATGAAAACCTTAACCCTCCTTTTGCTCCCCGTTATTGCATGGGGCGCACTCACGGTTCCGTCAGAAATTAACCCTCGAGGCACTATTTGGAATAGCCCAAATGCTGCGCTAGAGCTGATCGCAGCTCTAGAGCCAGCCCCTGCGGAGATTCCAGTCGTGATGACGATGAAGGTGCGAACAACAGCAGACCTTGCCACCATTAAGCTGTGGTGCGCAATTGATCCGTCAGGGGCGAAGAGTGACACGCTTATAATCAAGGCTTGTACAAAATGAATGGGTTTACAGCCATGCCTGTGGATGAAAAAATCTTATTTAAGCTGGACGCTGTCGGCAAACAACTCAACCGAATTGAAGAAAAGACAAGCAAGATTAGCGATGCCATCTGGGAGCCAGATACAGGGCTATTTGCACGAGTAGCGACAAATACGGTTGCACGGAAAGCCCTCTTGTGGATCGTGACGATCCTTGGGGCATCCATCGTTGCAACGATGGTGCGGGTCTACTTAGGGAAGGCTTGACGATATGCAAACAGGCGACCTTGTGTTCGCACGCTCGAGAGGGCTACTCGGCTGGGTGATCCTTATCGGCACAGCAGGGCTATCGGCCTTGGTGAAGAATAAGTGGGTTCCTACTCATGTGGGGATCTTGAATCAAGCAGGCAAAACCCTTTGGGTTCACGAGGCCACCACGCATCGGGGCGGCGAGGCCCGAGTCCCCCTTGCAGTCTTCATGAAGAGGTATGGGGAAAAGAATGTCCGTTTTGTTTCCGTAGGGGCGATAGGGCGTAAACGCTTAATAAAAAGTGCGCTAATCGCCTTTGCGGGGACACCTTACGAGAGGTGGGTAAATATGCCCGCTGTGGCCTTCGATGCGAACAAGGGTGGCCCAAGTCGTCTTTTTTGTTCCGAGCTCGCTGTGCGCGTCCTAGCGTGGGCAGGGGTTCTTTGGGCCAAGATACTCGATCCAAACAACACCGACCCTGAAGAGCTTTACCATGCGGCTGTGAAAGCGGCTGCTAAATGAACCTCTTCAGTGTGGTATCGTCTGGGAACCTTGAGCAGTGTCACCCCTACTTGCAAGAGGTGGCGATTCGTGTACTAGAGATCATCAACATCGCAGTTGACTGCGGCCACCGCCCGCAGGTGGATCAAGAAAAAGCGGTTAGAGAAGGGAAAAGCAAGGTGCATTACCCACATAGCGCACACAACAGTTGCCCATCCCTTGCGTTTGATCTTCGCCCTTGGCTCCCCCAACTGGGTGTGAATATCTATAACACCTTCGATCCAAAGGTGGCCGCCATCTGGGGGCAGCTTGCAGGCGTTGTTATTGCTGTGGGTAACGAGGTGGCGAAGACCCGTGCGGAGTGGAAGCGGTTCTCTATAATTTGGGGAAGCGACTGGAACGGGGACAGGAATGTGCTTGATACCAACTTTTTAGATTACGGCCACTTTGAGGTCAAGATAGGAGGCGCACATGGCAACGGCTAGAAGCCTTATTGACGATGCCCGAAGACGGCTAGTAGACCCCACAGGGAATCGTTGGGGTGACGACGAGATGCTCGATTATCTCAACTACAGCATTAACCAATACGCAAGGCGCAGCAAGTCGTTCAGGCGACTGCTTCACCTCGAGACGGGGCAGTTCCCCCAAAGGTTTGAGCTTCCTTCTGATACTGTCGAAGTCTACATTGTAGAGTATGACAATGTTGTGATGGATCCGTCGTCATGGCAAGAGCTGTCTTCTGAAGACGACAAGTTTTCTACCCGAACAGGTGCGCCAGAGCGGTGGTATCAAGACCTGACCGACATCTCTGAAATGCGGTTATACCCAATCCCTACCGACAACGACGAAGATCGAGCGGCCTTCCACGATATGGAAGACCCTTACACGATTACAGAAGTCGGGGGTGTTTGTACACTCGAGGTCGATGGGTCGCTGGCGACGATTTACGAAGAAGAATTTGGTGTTGTTGTAGGGATCGAGGATGAAGAAGAGACCCGTGAGTGGGAGTTTGTCGCTGACGATGCAGACACCCCCGTGTTTAACCAATCGAACTCATTAAATGATGAAAATATCAACAGGGGCGCACTTGTGGCCGTGGCCGCCTCTAAGGTGCGCATTGGCTACACCTATATCCCAGCGGCCTTGGGCGACATTGGTAGCGATGTGGTCATCCCTGACCACCTAGAAGAGGGGCTAGTGTTCGCCTTGCTTGCACGAGCCTACGAGAAAGACGGCGTGACACAGGATCTCAAGAAAGCTCAGTACTGGGATCAGAAGTTTGACCTTGTGACGGCTGAAGCATTAAGACGGGCAACAGAAGGCTTTATGCCTCGTGCCAGAACAACTGAAGGACTATGGCTATGAGCGTTATTTTAAGAAAAGCAAAACTTGGCGTAGAAGATTGCCATGTAGGCAGCGGTACGCACCTAACCCCTACAAGTAGTGGCGGCGAGCGAACTGTTAACGGCCTCGCTTCAAAGTTTATCACCGTGGACGGCGGGCAGACGATTAACGGTGCGCTTGATGTGGCTGGGGCTGTTGCGTGCGCCTCTACGCTTGATGTGGTGGGGACGACAACGGTCGACGATCTTGATAGCACGGGGACGGCGGATTTATCGACCGTTACGGCCACGACAATCACGGTAGGCATAGGCGGGCTTGTGAGCACGAGCGGCTCGACAACCCTTGGAGTAACTGCCGTAGACGAGCTTGATGTGGCTGGGGCTGTTGCGTGCTCTGATACACTTAGTGTGGAGGGGGCTGTCGTCTTTGACGACGACCTAGAAGTGGGGCAAGTTGCTTCCCTAAAATCTGCTGTGATTAACACAACTTTAGCGGTTGGCACGAACGCTACCATAGACGGGAAGGCCAACATTGGAGACACATTTGATGTAGCAGGGAAGTCTACCCTTGTAGGTGATGTTGTGTGTGGCGGGGCTAGTGGAAGCGAAAATGCAAAACTGACAACCACCACCTTTGAAGCAACAGGCGACGCTGATGTCGGCGGTACGGTGCAGGCTGTGAATGTTGCAGCGAGTGGCACTTGTGCCGCAGACATCGTGGTTGCTTATACATCGATGACGCAGAACGGAAGCACCGTTCTTGACGAGGATGACCTTGGGGTAAAGGTCGTTGAAGTTGACCAAGCGACCTCAGCGTGTCAGCTCCCAACTAGCGGATCAGCCCCCCCCGCCGCAGCGATTGGACTTGTCGGGCAACTTTGGATTACTCATAGCGATTCTACCTGCAGGGTTAAGATCTGTGTCCAAACGGACTCTTCAGCCTTTGAGTGGAAGACGCTAGGAAACTCGGCTGAAGATTTCGACTACAGCTACGCCCCAGCCTAGAGGACACTAATGATCGGCGAATTTTCAAAGTTTAACGGCGGGCTAAATCAAGTGGCAGACCCACGGGATAGGGATGCCTTTGCTTTGAACCAAGCCCAAGTGATGGTCAATTGCGATATCACGAAGGGGCCACTACGCCCAAGCCTACGCCCAAGCCTAGTGGGGATGTTGTCCACAGCAACCCATAACTTCGCTCACCTGTCTTCAGGCGGCGATGACGGCTGGGTGGAAGGTGGCGAGGATGTGTCGTTCTTGCCGTGGCAATCTGGGTACACTCGATTCACACCAGACTACTCTTCTTTCCATAATGAAGGCGCAAGCACCCCGCTAGGGATGCCGCCGCCATCTGAAGATAAGTATGCACAGTTGACGGGCGACAAAAAGCGATTCTATAAGCTCTCTATAAAGATGTCGCTTCAGGATCAGCTCCCGTATGTGGGGACGATCCCCGAAGAATACAGCACGATTAAACATCGAACCCAGCGTCTCACCCTAAGGGGTGAGGAGGGGGAGGCTCCCCCCGAAGACCTGCTTGGTGCTTATCTTTATCTCGACTGGTCAGTTACCGCAGCCGTAGTGACCCGCATCCATAGCGTAGAGGTCGAAGAGGTAACAAATGTCTACACGCTTGATGTCACCCTTTCGATACACCCCGACCGTGACCCATTCGAGAACGGGGGGACTTTGGGCTTCTCGGTCGATGACGTAGTCCCTGAGTTTACTATTGAAAAAGCCGCTACCGAGGTTGTCGAGTTCGAGGGGACAATCCTTGAGTATGAATCGGATGATCAGTATCCAGAAGGTTCGATTTCCCCTCTAGAGTCTGTCACGATACTAACCCTTGACATCTCAGAATTTAATTCAATTGTCGGGGCGAGTGAGCGAGTTTGGGTTAGCGCACGCCCGAGAACAGGTGTCTCACATAGTTGGCTTTCTCGTGTTGTTCACAAGAGTCAAGCTGCGAACAACACCTTTATGGATTCGGGTACTTATCGCTACCTGATTACAAATGTGAGTAGCGACGGAGTGGAGTCGCCCCCCTTTATCCCAACAACAGATCCTGATGTAAACGAGGCTGTTGGACTATCGCTCCCCTTAAGTGCAAACATCGAAGGCCAGTATATCCTTACCCGAAAGTGGGACAAAAAGGCGTTTGCTCGTGAGTATGCGAGACTGCGAAGCCTTGTAATTACTCGGCCTGAGGGCGGGCATTTCGACAGGTACAATGACACCATTAGGGAACTTGCGGACGACCTCAGAAAGGCGTTTACCGAGGAGCAGGAACTGCTTCCCCAATCAGAGATTATGGGGAATGACCTGTCAGGCGACCCATTCTGGCCTGTGGTTCAAGTCCCTTCGGCTCTTTATGGAGGGGTTGATCGCAAGGTGCGGCTCTATCGCACGACATCCGCAGGTGGTGCGCTTTTCTTGGCGAAGGAATTTACGACTGATGACTTCAACGGGGCCACCACGGTTGAGTATGTGGACTGGGTAACGGATTGGGTACTTATCGGGAACCCTTTGCTGGAGACCGAAGACTTGTTGCCGCCAATATATAAGTACACAGGCGGCCTGCACCCCACAAGGGTTTATCCCCACATCGTTGAGTCGCATCTGGGGCGTGTGTGGGCCGCTGTGGATGATCGGGTTTATTTCTCTGAAGCAGGGGTTGCGGGGCAATGGGGCACAGGTAACTGGTTCCAACTAAACGGCCAAGTGACCGCCCTTGTATCCCTTGTTGACAAGCTCTTGGTGTTCACCCGAACCTCTCTGAGTATTATAGCAGGGCAGGGCGCATCCTCGTTTACCAAGGTTGAGCTTGCAGGGCTGTATGGGGCGATTTCCCACAAGACTATCGCAAGGGTGGCGGGTCGTGTTGTCTGGGTAAGTGATCAGGGCATTTTTGCCTACTCAGCCGACTCGCTTACCAACCACACAGAACATCTGCTGGTCGATTTCGTCTTCTCAGAAGTCACCTGCGCCACCGTTGACGGCTCAGAATATGTCGCCTTCTACGGAAACAAGGCCCTTCGATTAGACTTCGCTAGGGGCGCAATACTGAAGCAGGAAGAGCTCTTGAGCGACATTGTCGTGCGGGACGCTCACACGAAGCGATCTGATGGGCAGGCGTGTGTGCTTGCGCTAGACAGCGTCAACTCCGTTGTTGGTGCGTTTGCGCTAAGTGGGGGCGGGCCAAACCCCTTCACCTATCGCACAGGTATCGCTGAGGACAAGCTCGCAGGCGTGACAAAGACCTACAGCAAGGTTTTCGCCCACATTATCGGCAATGCCGATGTAGATGTGTACATTGACGAACGACTCGTTTACACATGGGAAATCCAAGATGGCACAGGCCCGCTGTCGGTTTACCTGCCCACCTCGCAAGACCTGCGAGGCGAAGGTATCTCGTTTGAGATTACAGGGACAGGAACATTGCACTATGTGCGCTATGAATATGCGCCGTTGCAAGTAGATTAGGAGGACAAATGAATCCAGCAACTATTGGTCTGATTATGGGCGGTGTCCAGATGGTGGGCAACTTCCTTAGTGGGAGGTCAGCGTCTCGTCAACAACGACAAAATCAGCGACGCCTGATGGCTGCGATCAGGGAAGATCAAGCCCAATGGGATAAGTTGGCCGCCCCCGTGCAGGCGGCTATTCAGGGCTATCTTACAGGAACAGAGACAAGCCAACAAAGGGCGGGGCGTGAGGCGATAACCCTTGGGAAGGCAAACTCTGCAATGTCCTTAGCTGCGCCCGCAGTTCAGGCGAACTATGCCACTCAGGGGCAAAGACTACAATCAAGTCTTGCCGCCCGTGGGATGGGAGGTAGCGGGATTGCTGCAAAGGCAACAACAGACCTTGCCCAAAGTAAGCAGCAAACCTTAGCAGGAATGCGACAGCAATCAATTGCACAGGGTGGTCAAGCCCTTGCGCAAGAGCGACAAAACTATCTTCAAGGAATGGGGCCACGCCCATCTCTTGCAGGTGGCTATCAATCGATAGCGGGGCAAGCCCCCATCAACACTCAAATTGACCTGAGCGGGATCACGCAGTCGCTGATGTCACTTGCACAAAAACCAGCGGGGTCTTAATGATTACTTTTTCAGGTGTCTCTGAGGGCATCAAGGCGCATCAAGCCGCAGAAGAGCGCAAGCGTCAAGTGGCCCGTCAAGTGAAAGCTGACGAGCGGGCGGTGGCGGTTGCAGAACGGCAAGATATAACATTCCAGCAGGGCCAAGAAGATCGAACTACCCGCAAAAAAGAAAAGCAATACACAGCAGCGCAGAACGCTATGGGAATGATTGAGACTTTTGCTGCGAATGCAGAGACAGGGGAGGCTGTCCGTGTCCCCTACCAGCTTGCGGCCCCCCTATATGACCACCTAGGAGTGGTTTCACAAGACGATCTTTTGGTAACAACAACGGCAGACGAGCGGATATACTCCGTAGATAACCGCCCCCTCTTTCGCTTGAACCGAAAAGCGAAAACGATAACAACTACAGAGATAGTGGAAGAAGGTGGGAAAAGGTGGGAGGTTACGGCTACACAAGCGGTAGACCCAGAGACGGGTACGTCTGTTGGTAAACCTAGTGTAACACAGAAGAAGCAGGTCGTCAAAAAAGAAACAACCCAAAAAAAGAAACAGTACACCGCCCAACTTAAAAACCGCTTCACAAGCACCAAGCGAACAAAGGCAACGACGGCGCAGGATAGTGGCATTGCCGCCCTCAAAAAGAAAGTAACCAATCTTGAGGACACACTTGCGGAAATCCCAGTGGGTACAGCTCTTAGTGGCGAGGGATTGAAACTTAAGACGGATACCGAAAGTGGTCTAGCGGCGGCGCAAGCCGCGCTGAAGAAGCTCGAAGCAAAAAAATCGACAGCCGAGGCCAGCGATGAGAAATACAAGGCGATCAAGCGAAAAACAGAGGCCCTACTAGAGCAAACCCCTGCCCTAAGTCTGAACGATGCGATTGTTCAAGCCATCATGAGTGCGATTCCAACAGATGGTAGATCGCCGGGTGAGGTATCACTGACTGCTAAGACATATGCAGATGAGCTTGGAGTGTTAGAGGAACTTAAATCCTTTTTGGGCGAGGAGTAGCAATGACCTCAGTAGAGATTGAACGGCTACGAGCCGAACACTTAAAGCAGAAGAAAGAGCAAGAGGCTCGTGACGAGGCTTCTAAGCGGGTGGCTGTCACAGAAGGTGCGCAAGACATCAACGGCCCGACAATCGCCAAAGCAGCTTGGGAAGAGCGGGGAAGCGTGGATGGTGATCAGGGTCAGCCCCCAGTTGATCAACCACAGCCCCCACCAGTTGAACTACAGCCCCACACGGTAGATGCGTGGAGCGGGAAGACCTCGCAGGAGCTGCTCCAAGAAGGCATCCACGGTGTCCCAGAGGCGGAGACGCTTGACCAGCAGCCCACTCTGGGCATCATCCCTATCGACCCCGATATGGTGGGCGGGCGTGAGGATGTGAAGTATGACATGGAGACGGGTGGGTTCTTCTATGAAGAGGTGCAGCTCGACCGTCAAAGCCTAACCGCCTACACAGAGCCTGAGCAGCACACGGTGCGTGTCCCAGTTGAGGTTGGAACATCAGTAGAGAATGCAGAGTGGCGGCAGAAGATTGCAGGCGCAACGAACATCCAACTTGAGCGTGATCTAGGGCCGCTAACGACCCAGATGCTTCAGTGGCCCGTTTCGCCAAACAAGATGTCGCAGGAGGACTTCTATAAAAAGACCGACGGATCATCCCTTGATGCACTAGAATACAACACCCCTGCAAGGCGCAAGACAAGGACTAAGGCGGCGAGTGTCGCAATGAAGGTGTCTCGGGCTGCCTTTGAGCGGGATCTTCGTAACAACACAGATCTTTCCCCAGAAATGCAGGATAAGGTGTTAGCGTCCGACGGTGCGCAAAAAACCGTTTTAGACCTGTACGACAACACGATTGCCGACGCTTTAACACAGGGCACTTCAGATCGGCTCAAGATCGGCATCGACATGCGGAACACTCTTGT
>Ga0233412_10000491_pt1 | contig 22890 bp, 19 predicted proteins | sample Na_anoxic_4_MG_FD_180667 | JGI IMG/M metagenome (GOLD analysis project Ga0233412, IMG submission 180667) | Seawater microbial communities from Saanich Inlet, British Columbia, Canada - Na_anoxic_4_MG | ecosystem: Environmental > Aquatic > Marine > Inlet | place: Canada: British Columbia...
TTATAATTAAATATATATATATTAATGGATCAAAATATAGGATATGTTGCAATAGGGTTATTTGTTTTATCTGAACTATTGGCATTTACAAAAAAAACAAAAGGTAACGGTGTATTACATACATTACTTTGTGTTTTACAAGGTAGTGAATGTATAGTAAAAAATATAAAAGCTCAAGTTGAAAAAGAACTTGATATTGAAAAAGGTGTTAAAACCGCTGATGTAGCAATTCAAACTGAATAATTTAATATTAATTAATTATTAAATTATTTATAAAATGTCTAAAAAATCTAATTGATCTGTCTTCTTGATTTCTTCTTTACCTTTAATATCTGTTGTTCTCCATATAGTCATATCATCATCAAAAGCTTTCTTTTCAATGATTTGTTTCATTATATCATTTGGTCTAAATTTTAATACTTTTCTTCTATTTTCTTTATGATTTCCAGTTTCTAAATTTTTGAAATGAAATGAATTTAATTTAGCCATAAATGATTTTTGTTTTTTCTCTTCTCCACTTCCAACTTTATTAAGTTTGCTCCATTCCCAATATTCTGATAATAAATCTCCAAGTTCTATTTGATAAGGTTTATAAAAAGAATCATAATCGTGATATTGTCTAAATACTTCTATTTGCTTTGTTCCTCCTAGTGGATCTTCTTTCTCAATAAATTTAGTATCAGGTTCTTCATCCATAATAAAAGTTCTGTAAGTTTGATGAAGAAAAAAGTCTTTCAAAAATAATAATTCATATGGAATAAATAAACTTGCAACATTATTATAAGCTTCTGATTTACTATTTTTATTTTTTGCATCTTTGAAATCATATTTTTCTGATTCCATATCATTATAATAATCATATAGGAATTTTGTAAAATCATCTGAATCTGTGATATCGTGAATTTTTGTCCATTTCTCTTGTGATATTTTTGTATTTAATCCATTACCTTCAAATATAAACCATCTTCTTTCTCCTGTCATTACATCTAAAACAATAGGACACATTTCATTTGTTGTAATTATATTTAATGCATAATTTACTGCTTCAAATTGATTTGAATGTTTTGGATTAAATGTTATTGTATTTTCTGATACAATTGATTTGAATCTATTTGTTAATGATTTAGTTGATGTAAGATCCATCTCATTAAGATTAACAATTAATTTATGAAACAATCCCATCGCATAATCCCCTATAACATCCTTAGCATTTGATGTAGTCAAAAAATGTTCTTCACCAATTACTTTTGCAATTCTTGATAATATAAAGTTTTTTCCTGATCCCTGTCTTCCCTTAATAATAATTCCAAATGGTTTTTTTCTTGATGGATATTTAATCTTAAATGATATAATATTATTGAACTGAATCATTGCTTCTTTATTTCCTAATAAATTAATTAGAATTCCTTCCCAAATCTTTTTATATTTTTCTTTCATATTTGCTTTTAGAGATTTAGATTTATCATATACATATTCTGGATATCCTGAAAATGTATTATATATATCTGCTTGTTCTCTTTCTTTTGAAGGTTTATTTTCTGGATAGAAATCCATTTTAAAATATTTTCTCATTCCTTCTTTTCTCCATCTTTTAATAAATGGTGTTTCTTTTTCTTGTTCTACATCTCCATCTTTTGTTCTTTTTACAACATATTCAATAGATATAACATCACCAAATGATTCAAGTAATGAGGGATATTTATAAGGTGTATTTTCTACTTTATTTCTGATTCTTCCTGTTTCTGGATCTTTTAACTTTTCAGTATTTTTTAACCAATAATTACCATCTTTTACCGTAAAACATACAAATCTTTCCCAATAATCTTTTTGTAATTTATAATCATATTTTAGAGATTCTAAATATTTAATATCAAAAGATTCTAAAACATATTCAGGATGTTCTTTACCTAATAAATCTTCATCCATTAATTCATTTACTCTTTCCATAATTTTCTTACCTTCTAAACAATCTTTGATTGTAAATGTTAGATCAAAACCTATCTTGTTTTTTACTATTTGTTGTAAATCACTACATTTAATATCTGCATCATCTTGAAATCCATCATAACAATAAATAAATCTATTTTTTACCATTTTTTCTTGCTCTGTTAATTCTAAAATTACTGTTTCAATTATAATTCTTTCCCAATTTTGTAAAAAAAATGATGATATTGAAGAATTTGGATTTTTTTCATATGGCTTTTTAAGATCCTTTTTTATCTTAGATGCTTTAGTACAGATTTCCATTTTCTTTGCAAATTCTTTTTTATTTTTAACGATGATTTCTCCATATATATCAGGGTTATTACTAATAATGTATCTTTTGACTATTTTCTCAACTTCTTTCTTAAGTTTTACTAAATCTTTATTGTTATCATCACAAACTAGACCTTTATCTTTTACAAATTTATCAATACTTCCACCGAAAAAAGCTGTTGCAATTACCATTACTTTGAATAATCCCTTTTTATTTTCTTCTGGTGTTTTGTATGTTTTTGATAATCTTTCAATCCATTTATTTCTATTCCTACAATAATCTTTCAAATATTTGTATTCTTTTTTATCAAGTTTCATTTTTTTGCATATATTAAATAACACTTCTGGCTGTGCATTTTGTATATCATAATCTGTTGATGTATCTATTGATAATGCTTGTCTTATATCACTTGGTAGCATTGTCATTGATATATTTTTTTTATAATTTGCTCTCCCATACTCATTTACTTGAGCTTTTACGACTAAAAATCCATTTCTAATTTGACTTTTAACTTTTTTCAATTGTGATTGAACATCTGTAAATGAACAATGAAATTGTTCTAACCAATTTGAACAAGTGTATGTTTTATTATACCCACTTTTTAAAATTAGATCTAGGTTAGCTGTATTGATTTTCTCTTTAATTTTGTTATCAAAGTGAAACATTGTAGAGTTGTTTTTTTTGATTTCCCAAAGGTTATTATTAAACATCTTATATATATATATTAGATAATTATTTTTTAAATAGTTTATTAATTTTTTTTAATTAATAAATTACTTAAGAGATTTCTATAGGTTTTTTTTTAATATGCGAATCTATCGTGACTAAAATATTTGCAGAAGTCCCATTTCTTTGCTTTTGATCCTCTCAAATGGTGGAATACATACATTTTAAATTCTTCATCATCATAATCTGTTTCTGCTAAACTTTTATGAATCATTTCATTAGTTATATCATCTACTTCTGGGATACCATCGCCATCATACCAACTTAGTTCAAAATCCCATTTATTACAACATTCATACCATTGATTCATAATACTATTCCTTAATATATCACTTTCAATTCTTTCAAATGCATCTTTAAAAAACCAAAATAGTTTTAATGGAATTATTTCATTTAAATCATCAAGATTTACACTATCATCTAGATCTTCTAATTTCTTATATAATATATTTAATTTTCTATTTGTATATTTAATATTGTTAATACATATAAATTCATTATCTTCAGATGTAGTATAATTATTCGCCCCACATTCGGAGAGGACTTTATTCATTTCATTTAGAAATTCAGTTTTGTTCATATTAAATAACTAAGAGATTATATCCTTAAGTCAAAATCTATACAAGATATCACTTAGTGAAGGAAAAGAAGGAACTTGGAAAAAATATTTTCATAGAAATAAAATAAAAAATGTTTTGTAAATTCTTTTTCTTGTTTGAGAATTTTTTTTTTCCAAGTTCCTTCACTTCCTTCGGAGATTATTTATTAATAGGATCTAAATAATCTTCAATATCTAATTCTTTATCTTCATCTGGTTCTGATCTTTCTATAATATAGTTAAATCTTTTATCTGTATTTGCAAATGAATTTACGCATAACATTGTATCATCAGATTTAAAATAATAAAATGGATTGAAATATTTTATGTATGATAACATTTTTATTTATATATTAATAATAGATAAATAAAATTATTCTTTTGAAACTGTTTTTCTAGGTCTTCCCCTTGGCTTACCTGTAGGTTTGTATCTTTTCTTTTGAGCTTTTCTATTAGCAATCTTACCTTTTTCTGATTGTCTATATTTCTTTTGTGTAATCTTTCTCTGTGCTTTTCTTTCTTCTTCTTTTTTTTTCATTGCTTCAAATTGTTGTTTTAATTGAGTGTTAGATTCAGTCATATATATATATATAAGATAATAAATATTTAAATAGTTATATATATCTATATATTTATTTAATAAGGTTAAGGGCTAAATTGACCTGTTTCTTTAATCTATCTGTCATTTTACCTTTTTTACCGTGGAATTCATACATATCACCTTTTTCAACTTTGAGTAATTTCCTCAATTCTCCCTTCTTAAATTTGTGTTCATCTCCTACCTTTAATGCTTTCCTTAATCCTCCTTCTTTAAATTTAATCTTTTTACCTCCTAGCTCAGCAGTAGCCATTTTTGATGATTTTCTAGGTCTTCCCCTTGCTTTTGCTTTATCTTTAAATCCCTTAATTTCCATTCCTTGCTTTTCATTTGTTCTATCTGAAGAACCTTGTTTTTTCATTTTATTACCCTTAGATTTTGCATAAGAAGGTCTAGCCTTGGAAATTGCATCTTTGTAAGATATCTTGTTTTTGGAGGCATATGCCTTAACGAATTGAATCCATTCATTAGCCATTTGTATATATATTATTTAATATTTTTTTTTTATTAAATAATATTTATATATATTAATTTTCTTTTACATAAACTGATTGTTGTGTTTTCACAGAATGATTCATCTCTTCAGCTAGTTTCTTCTTCTTTTCATTTTCTGGTTGAAATTGATTTGATAAAAAGATCTTTCTAAGCATTGAAGCAGATATTTTCTTTGGGCTAAAGATCTTTGAAAGGAATTTGGATAATCCGTTTTTTGTCATTTTATTCCCCCTAGAATCTTTTAATAGATAATCATTTGTATTATTTGTAACATTTAACCATAGATTTAATACTGAATTTAATCCTTTATCAAGATTGATCTTTAAATTATCTGGTGTTTCACTCTTTACTGCATTTTTACCAAAACTAAAAAACTTTTTATTTCTAGATACTACAACCAAATAAATATTATTATCTTTATCTTCTTCAGGTAATTTTTGAAATTCTCTATAACTGATAACTTTTGTATCTGCATATTCAAGTCTTCTTGGACTATGTAGTGTATATAGTGATAAAACAAGATATTTTTGTAGAGTATTTAAATCTTTTTTATTCTTAATTTCTTTTGAATTTTGTTTATATCCCATTTTTTTAATTTCCAATCCTAATTTATGTCTAATTTTCATTATATCTTCCCAATTTAACCAATTTTCTGATTCTTTCAAATTCTTTTCATTATCTTTTAAAGACTCTGTATATTTTGAATGTTCATCTAATAAGTTATTACTGTATTCTTCATACACATCTTTGTATTTTTTAGCTGGTTCTTTTCTAGCTTTTGGTGATAAAGCAACTAGAATAGAAGCAATATAGTTTTTCTTTGTGCTAGAAGTTTGTTTATTTAAGAAAGATTTGATCTCCTTTTTTTTTGATTTGAGAAAATCATTACTTTTATAGTCAGAACCAGTAATTGCATTTGCTAATTTGTTCAAATGTCTTTTATAAATCTTTACAGTTGAGTCCCTAACATTACGATGTTCTTTTAATGTCTTTTCTAAAGTGTCCATTTATTATATATAATATAACTAATATAAATTTTTAGATGATTAATATTTAAAAATTTATATATTTATGTAAATAATTTAAGAGTAATAATATAAAATGTCTTTGGGCGGTGAATAGTAGATGCAACTCTAAAACAAACTACTATTAATATAGTAAGAGAAATTAATTTTAAATAGTTTTAATATACTTATAATAAGCTTTATATGAGAAATGCTTGTTATGTGCTCTATCTTTAAGTGTTTTATACTAAATAACTAGTTATATGCTCTTATATAAGGGCTTAAGGGAATATAATAATTATTATATGTTATCTTTAAGTAGTAATTAGTTATATTCTTTAAGTATATATATATTAGTTATGTGCTATATATGGTCTATATATATAAATAGGGTATTTAAAGGATATTAAATAAGATTTGATCAATTTTATTTAATAATTTTGGCAATTATAATTTTCACAACAATCACATTTATAATGTTGGATGTATTTACTAAAGGATCTCTTTAATGGTTGTCCTGATCTTCCTAAATCACATCTAAGAGTATCATCATCAATTACTATAGTGTCGTAATTGCATTGATCACAATGTGATACTCTATCTTCTGTTCTATTGTGTAGATCTCCACAAGATCCGTGTCTGTGAAAGGTCTTCTTTTTGTGGTGTGGGCATTTAATGACGATATGAACATCATTGATGGCGTAGGCGTGAATAAACTTACTCATATATATATATAAGAAAGATATTTATTTAAGTAATTTAATAATCTATATATTTTATTAAATTAATTTATTTATAATATGATTTTGGTATTTTTAAACCATTCTTTTTTCTATCATCACCGAAAAGGAATGTGTAAGCGTGCATTTTATTTATAGCTTCTGGTTTTAGTTTTTTCATACAATGAGGAGAACATATACCAATATGGTGCATATATCTTTCTTCTTTTCTTGATACTCTATCTTTTGGGTGTTCTTCATATACACAATCGCAACATCTGCATTTATGATAATCCATTTATATTAATATATATATATATTTTTTTTAATTATTATTTTTTAGATTTATTAGGTTGTTGATCACCCCTTGCTTGTCTGGCTGCTATTTGTTCAGCAGTAGCAACCTGTGCATCTTGTATTTGTTGCGATTCTTGTGGGGTAACATTTAATCCAGATGCTACAGCTCCACTACCTTCCGATGTGGGTTTTCTGAATCTACTATCAGGGACAAGATTAGAATTTAGATACATCAAATAATCTTGAAGATCTGGAGTTACAGCTTTTCTACTAATTGGTATTTCTTTTCCTGCTCCTCTACCTGCAACTATAAATTGTTCTATTTCTCCTAATTCATCTCTGGCTTCATTTACATCTGTAAAATTACCTTCAACTTCTTCTAACGGATATGCGAAACCTGTCCCTTCCTCTCCATATTGATCCCAATTTGAAATATTTTCATAAACATATCGTTTTCCATCTGGAGCTACATAAACCCCAACTATATCATCACTATCAAGTAACATTTTTACTTTTTCTCTTATTTTTGCGTAATTCTTTAATCCTGTTATATCCTTTCCTAACTTACCTGCTGAATCTGCTAATACATCATATAATTCTGCTAATGGTTGATTATCATTGATAGCTTCTAAATAAAATTTACCGTGTGATATTGGCGTTTCATTTAAAGCATCATATGTAACTTGTCCTTTTGCATTTATATTTATTCCTACTAATAATCCTGCTGGATTTGTTTCATCAGCTGGTCTCATTAAAAAATCTATTAATTGAGCTGGATCATTTTGAGCATTTTCAAATATAATACCAATATCTAATTTTTGAAATAATTGTCTTAATCCCCTAGATATATAAGTATTGAAATCATCTCCTTTCTTTATTGATACTGGAAAGAAATCTGTTATATATTCAATATCTTCCTGATTATTAGGATCTTTTACTGCCCATTTTTCTGTTAATTTAGCAAGGAATACTCTAAATATCAAACTAATTACTTTTCTATCTAATGTTCTTTCTTTTAATTGTTCTGGAAGTATTGTATCACCTGCAATTCCTGATCCCATATCTCTTGTTGCTTGATCAACTACTGCATCACCTTCAAATAGTGCTGCTATAGATTCACCGAATGCTTGACCTTCTGTATATTCATCTAATAATTCAGGAGTAATATTACTTGCTTGTTGAATACTTGTATTTACATTTGTTTGTGTTGCTATTTCATTAGCGTGTGAAGCTGATCCAACTACTTGACCACCTGGTTGTATATGTGATCTACTATTATTTAAAATTACTGTTGGAATATGAGTAACTGTTCCATTACCACTTCTGATTCCTGGTCCTCTTCCTGACCCTCTTCCTCTACCTGGTTTTATTCTATCTCCTGTTCCTCCTGCTACTCCACCAGAAACATTATTTCTTGTAAGATTTAATAATTCTGTATTATTTGGATCTGGATCAACTTGATTTTCTAATTGTCCATATACATCTATCATAGGAGGAGGAATAATTGATTGTCTTTGAATTTTATACATAATTGTTGAATTTTTTGATAATTTAGCTAATTCACCATTTGGATTTCTTATTTCAGTATTTATTAATGATAAAGCTCTATCTTGATTAACCATAATTTGAAAACTAGAACCATAACCGTAAAAGAATCCAGATGCTGAATAATTTCTCATACAATAAAATACTGCTGGAAGTGGTGTTGATCCTGATTGATAATTTCTTTCTCCAACTACATCAGAATATATAATATAAAAAGGAGATGTTGTAAGAACTGGACTATTTTTTGCTGTTAATGGTAATGATTGAGTTGATAATAATACTGGTAAATTTGCATTAATTGAATGTCCAAAATTAGGAACACCTGTTGGAATTGCTCCTGATGCAGGAGTTTTTATTGGATCATAATAAACTGATAATGATGGATTTGTTACATTATCAAGAGAATTATTTAATATTAATGGTTTTACTCCATTTCCTACTAAATTAGGATCTTCATTATTATAAGTAGCTGGGTCAAATCTATTAAATTGTCTTCCATATCTTGGAAATAATCCATAATAATCAAAACCACATCTATCAAGTAAATTACCCTCCCACATTTCTCTTGTTGCTTTTGTGCATCCTGCTGTAATAGCATCGTGATTTAATGCTGTTTGTCCAATTGTTGAATTATCCCAATAATTATGTAATGATATTCCTTCTGGTGGTGTATAATCAGGAGGACAAAGCCAAATATTATAAACACCTACTCCACCGATAGCATCTCTTACGCCTTTTGTAAATTCTGATTGATTTGTTTCAGCAGAAAATACAGCATCTTTTGTAACTGTATTTACAATACCTACTTTATCACCTAACTGTGATGATACACCACCACCTGCTTGTGCAGTATTAAATGATGATAATAATTGATCAGATTGTAAATTAATAAATTCATATCTATTCTTATCCGAATTAAATTGAAATGTTGGATTATTTGCTCCTGTCCAAACTTGATTTATTCTATTATATCTTAAATATCTATTTAATTTCGGTTGAGCTCCAGAATCATAAATAATATCTGTATCTCTAAAATCTGCATTCATTGGAGCAATAATATGATTATCAACTGCTGATTGTGACACACCGATAGGTAATCCCCAAGTAAGAGCTCCAATATTTAAAGATGATGGTGATAAATCAATTGCGTGATAATCAACAGCTACTCTAACTGCTGTTAGAATAAGTTTATTACCATCTTCATCAGTATAAGTATATGGATAACATCCTAAATTTAATTTTTTCATTAATTCAATATCTGGATATACTACATTTTGTTCTTTGTATAATTCAGCATCAATTAATTCACATCTAGGGTCAGTAACTGATGGGGTTGTTGTTGCTTGATCACTGATTTGAATTGAAGTATTTACATAATTATTATCAAATCTACTTTCTATTAGAATTTTCCCTAATGGTCTATATGCTTGAAATTGTGCTCTATAATCCCATTTATCACCTCCTCCGAATCTCTCACAACTAAAAACAGGATGTATTAGCGGTCTTGTTGTTCCTGTTTGTCCTGTTCCAAATGTATCACTTGGATCTGCTGTTGCTGGATACATATCTGTCCATTTACAAACCATTGGATTATATTTTGCTGTTGTTGATGGAACATTATCTAAAAAAGAAGTATCTGAATCATTTGTTATTCCTAAATCAAAATCAAAACACCAATCAATTGTTTTATCTTGTTTATTATAATCTTTTGGTCCAGATTTATTATTATATATTTCATATTTTCTTACTTGTTCAGCAAAATCAGCAAATTTATCAGGTGCTGCTGGTGGATCAACATTACCTGTTCCGTCAATTGTTGGATATTGAATATTAGTAAATATTAATTGATGTTTATCAAGAACAGTTGAAGTAACATTTGAAGACCCTGTTCTATTTTGAACTGATATACTAGTATATTTCAATTTATTATTTAATATTACTGGTCTTCCAATACATCTATCACCTATCGCTGGAGATGGATTTTTTTGAACAAGTGTAATCATATCTTGACAATCTAATCTTGACCATCTATCACCTAATTGAGCTTTGAAGAAATTACCATAACCACAATTTCCATAAATTGGATTTTCTACTTTTTCAGGATAAAAAGTCTGATTTGTAACTTTATTAATATATGTTGTTTTAAAATAAACATCAGTTGATTTATTTAATCCAGATGTTCCATCTCCAGAAGCTAAATAATTTACACCATCATCAAAATTTGCTGGTTGAATCTTTACTGTTCCACCAAATTTAATTGGAGGGATAGTATCCCATAAATTATATTGAACTTCAGTAAATCCTGTAGATTCAGCAGGATCTAAATAACCATAATTATTTGAATATGGTATAACTGATGATGCTTTAGAAATAGGATTAGGATATAATTCAGTATTTGTTAAATAATTATCTTGTTCTGGAATTTCAGTATCAAATAAATTTAAAGTTTCGTGTAATTTATCATTTATCTTTTGTGCTAGTGAATTTACATCCGTAAAAAGTTCATCAGCTTCTAATAAAATAAATGTTGATAATGGTTCTAGTTTTGGAAGAAATTTACCACTATTTGGTTGTCTTCTACCTTGACCACACCAATCATTTCTTGTAAATATATATGGTTTTGAATTATTATTATATCTTGGATTTTGACATCTAAAACCTCTCGCAGCTGCTGGATTATTAATATCAGCTTTAGCAACATTACCTATATCTCTTGATGTAGCAGATCCATATATTGCATTATTAAAAGCTTTAAATTGTCCTGACATTGCTGTTGCAGTATATCCTATATTTTCCATATAATTACTTAAATTTGCATTTTTAGCCATTTGTGCAGGTTGGAAAGATGCATTAAAAGATGCAGGATTTATATTATCATAATTTACAAGTCCAACTTCAGATGATCCCAAAGTTTCAACATTCCAATTTAAAGCAAATAAAGCTCCTGCTGATACTGTATTTGGAGCTGGAGCTAAATAAGTAGGTTCAACAAGATTAACAACTAATCTTCCTGTTCCTCCTTGTTCAGCTAGATCTTTTATAACAAAAGAATTTATTTCTAAATTTCCTGCGTCGTCTTCTACTCCCCACATCATTAGTGGTAATATATTACATAATTTATTTGCTGTTCCATCACCTTTTAACCAACCAGCATAATCTGTAGCTTGTCCTGATTTTGGATTTGTATCTCCTGCTTTTCCCAAAATAAAAGATTCAACTAAATCTGTAGCTGTAGCTGTTGTTACTGTTGTCCCATCATCTAAAATAAAACCAATGCAAAAATGAGCTTTAGTAGCATCCATAACTGGACCAACATATGCTCCTGGTCCTGATCCGACAACTCCAATACCTAGAAAGGACATTGAACCAGGGTTCATTGTAAGACCTCTTACATTTGGAATATGTCCGCCTGTATCTAATCCCTGAGTAGTTGGCATATATGTTTGAGCAGAATAAGTTGTATCATCAAAGCTACCTTCAGGGTGTTTTAGTGGTAAGCCCACAGTATATGTATTGTTATTATTCATATAAAAAAATATTTCTAATAAAACTTTGTTATCACAATAAGCTCTTTTTTTACCATCAACTATAACTTGTTCTCCTGTAAATTCAATTGATTGACTAGAACCTGCATTTTGAGCATTCAAAGCTACCATTTCAACGGATACAGTATCACCTCTTTTTAAATTAAAATTTGTTTCTGTTGTCCATTTTGAATTAAAATCGTTATTATCTTTATTATCAATTAATGAATCTTCCCTTGAAGCTTCAATTAAAAAAGTTTGTGTATTAGGGTAAGTTCTGGTATCATTCATTTATATATAAATATATTATAAATAAAATTTTTAATTAAAATTTACTTTTATATTTTTTAATTAAAATTAAATATATTCTTATATCTAAATATTTTAACTTCCTGATACAAATATAGTTCCATTTCTAATTAACATAACTCTTTCGTTTTCAGTCCAAACTAGGACTCTTAATTGTTCATCATTCTCTTTTGTTCTTTGATATCCTATCTCAACTTCAACTGGAGATTTACCAATAGCCATACCTGCACCAATTACATTATCATAAGTTCTAGATAAATTAATTCCCATATATCCAAGTCTTGCATTTAAATTTGCTTCCAGATGTCCAGCAAAATATTTATCATTTGGAAATGCACATTGATTGTTATCTTGTTCATAATCTGCTCCTCCAAGTTGTCCAACCCAAGAAGTAAGACCTTGATTTGATTTATTAGGAGTTCCATAAACTTGACTCAATTCATTCCATAATTTAGCATCCATATCAAGAGCATTTACAAATACATTTCTATTATTTACTTTACATTGTAAAGTTGTTCTACCTTGTGATGCCAAACTGTTATAATCACCTAAAATTACATTACTCATTTTAGCATTAGTATATGGAGCAGAATAATCAGCTTGTCTAGGAGTAGCTATTAGAATATTTCTTACAATTTGCGAATCAAGACCTAATCTCACAATTTTATTCTGTTCTTTAACTCCTGCTGTAGTAGTAAGAGCTGGAATAAATTCTTCAAGATGAACAAAATCAGTATAAACCATTTCTTGACCACTTTTTAATTTTTGTTCAATTATAGCCATTGGTGAAGGTCTATTTGGTTTATCATCATAATATACTAAATCTAAGAGCATTTTACAACTAGAAGTTATAATATCTGATCCTGCAGCCCATACTTCAGTTCCTACTGCTGCTTTTTGCACAACAGTTCTAATTCCTGGTAAGTCATCACTAAAATCTATAACAATTGTAATTCTTTCATTCAATAATCCAAGGGGTAATTGTGTTTGAGTTAAGAAGGGAAATACAGATTTTAATGCAATTGAAATTTCAGGAGTATCAGCAGCATTTGTAGATAGTCTAAAAGCTGGATCTTTCTCATATGCATTATTTCCAGCAGCTCTTAAACCTACAATACCAGTTCCATCATCTTCAGCATCTAATGAATAAAATCCTTTTTTACCTGAAGCTGTTTGATCAACTTTTAAACCTGAGAAATGTAATATTTCAGTTTGATAAACTTGATCTCTAATATCTTGATCAACAAAAGTATTTTTTAACTGCATAAGATGTGATAATTGATCACAATCAGCAAGAAGCACATTACCATAATAACAAGAAATTCTACGAACAAAACTGAGACCGCCAGCCATCAATGGTGTGTCTAGATGAGCAGCACCACCTAATGCTTTAAAAGTAAAGAATGCATCTGAAGATAACAATCCTTTTTGTGGTAATAAAAATTTACATTGAGAATTTGAAACTGCTGTAGGTTCAATTACTTCAGTTTCTATTCTTTGATCTTGAGATTCCAAGGAAGTCATACCAACCATTTTTGTTAAGTCAGCCATTTATTATATATAATTATTAAATATAATTTATTTAATAATTATTTTTTAAAATTTTGTATTTTTTAAACAAATTAAGTTGAAATACTAACTATACCATTTGAATCAAAGTTGATCATACCTCTATGTAAGAAAAAGGTATTTGCAGACATTGGAGAATTACCATCCAATTTACTTTGAATTCTCATTGAAAATGGTTGTCCTCTGAATGAAGTAGTTGATCCATTACCGACTGCGTCGTATCTACAACCTATACCATAACAATTTTCAAATCCATTTGTTCCTACTCCAGTTGTTGAATTATGATGAACATCATCATTAGCAATTGATAAACCTTCTGAATTAGCTCCAGGCATAGAAGATGTAGAATCTCTTAATGTTCTTAATGCAGTTTGGTAATAAAATTGTCTTTGAGCTTCAAACTGTGTATCTTGATATTGATCATTTACAGTCGCATCCCTTTGAATTACATTCTTTTCATCAATTTTAAATTGAAGTGGAAATTTAACACCAGATTTTATAAAATCAATACCACTAATTGGAGCTTTATTCACTTGTGGATTTCCAGCTGCTGAACTTTTATTTAGTAAAGGTGTTGTCCTATAACTATCGTCGTTGAATGAACTGATATGTTCGGTAGGCACAAAATTTGTAAATTGACTTACAACAGCACTTAATGCTGGATTAATTTGTTGTGTATTATCACCATTATTAATAACGGAATAAAATGATTGAAAAGCATTAAATGGTAAGCTTTTAATTGGTGGTAATCTTCCACCAGCGGGAACACCGAATTCACCAGATAAAGAAACTTTAGATAAAACATAAGATGAATTTACAGTAGATGCAGAAGTGGTAGTATCTCCAAAAAGAGCTTGAATTGATGGAGCTAGTTGGATATTTATTCTAAGACCACCAGATCCTGCATTATAAGATAGAGGTAAAGGTAATCCATTTAAGAAAACACCACACATAAGAGGCATTGAAACCTCTATAAAGGATCTTTGAGTTCCTCCTGCAATATTTCCAGCAGTGTTACAAATTCTACCTTGAGCTTCTTTATTACTTGTTGCACCGAATTGTTGTCCTAAATAAGATGTGTAATCAGCAAATCCTGCCCCAGAAGGGATTAATGAGGCTAACATCCTAGGGTATGATCTACAATATTCAATTACATTATTTTGAAGATTTGACACAGTAATATTATCTATGACACTAGCTACCCCTACTTTATTATTAAGTAGAACTTCTTTAAGACCACCGCCATCTTGATTATTGTTATTTGGTCTAACACCATTTCCATCCTTAAGTTGTAATCTAAAATTAAGTCTTAATTTATCAGTCATAAGGTATAAATCTGATGCAGTTAGTGAAAAGGAAATTAATGGATTTCCCGATACATAAGAGTATGTAGCTTCTCCAGAGCTTTGATTAGCTGGAGATATTTCAAACTTTTGAACACTTTCTATTTGAGCCATTTATTATATATATATATTAATAAAATTTATTTAAATTTAATGTAATTTTTAAATTAATTTGTATTACCATAAGATTTGATGGACTATTCTTAATCTTCCTATACCGATTATGACGAATTTTATACAATTTTCTTCTAGCTTTTGCTTTCTCTAATCCATCTTTTTCAATATAAAAAAAAATTATTATCAGCTATAAATAGAATTCCGCCGAATCTAGTGAAGGAACTTTTAGAATAAATATATTTGAAATATTAAATATATTTATTGTAATTTTTTATTATGTTCTCAATTAAATTTTTTTTTCAAGTTCCTTCTTTTCCTTCGGAATCTAATAAACTACAGCAATTGAATTTTGAGATATTACTAAAGTTTTAATATGATATACCCAACTATGAAGTAATTTTTCAACATTGTTATCAGCAGCTGCTGTTGAATATTCTAGATCTAACCTAATTTCTTGATTATTTGCATCAAAAGATTTACCAACTTTTGCTAATTCTCTCCCTACAGCAAACATAGATTTATTTTTACAAAGAAATCTTGGAGCAATTTTACCTCTTGCTAAAGCCTTTTTAAGTTCGTGTTGATGAATAGCATTCCATTTTAGATCATTTGTATTAGATCCTACTCTTGTAACATCAACTCGTCTATTGGGGGTAAGTCTGTTAGCTATATTATACTGATATGATGTAATACCATCACCAATTGAATTAAGATTATCTTCTAAATAACTATTCTGAGTTCTCATCGGATAATTAAGGATACTCATAGCTCTGTGTTCTGAAGTTCCAAATAATATATTTGGACGATTTACTTTAGCATTAAGATTATTTCTATATATGTTGAATGAAGTATAATCAAGTTTAACATTACCACTATTAACTTGTTGTATCATTTTATTAACAGTTTCTTGTTTTGCTTCTACTACACTACAAACTAATTCAACATTAGACATTACATATTCTGGAGCTTGATCAAGAGATTCAGTATATACAAATACTGATTTACCTGATCCCGCCATCATAGGAGCCGTAGGTGTAACAGATGCTACAGCAAATTCAATTTTTGTAGCTGTATCTGTAATAGCTGTAATAGTTCCTGCATTTACTATTTTTCCTGTATTTGCTTGATATCCAATTTGCATTCCTACCCTAAAACCGCAAGTATTAGAATTACATTTTTGTCCAGTTCCTGCTGGAGTTTTAAGAACATCAATCTGAGTGATAGCTGCTGCTCCAGCTATTACCGTCCCTAATTCAAAGAATGATGTTTTTTCACTGTTATCAGATGTTGTAAAATCAGCTAAAACTACAGCTGCTGGGGATTCAGCTCCTACTGCTGGCATTGGAGCAGTTAAAAAAGATGTGGTTGTTACCATCTTTAATGCTCTAGTGTTGTCTTCTAATTGTAATCTTAATCTTAAGCCCGAAGTCAGGAGGCTGGGAAATACCTTCCCATTGCTTCCAAAAATACCAGACATATGCAATGGTAAGCATACCTCAACTGGTCTATATACATTTCCTGTTACTAAATTAGGAGTATAATATAAGGATGTGCAAAATGGTGTTTGTGTTCTACTTTGACCTTGCATTAAAGCCCTCATATTCCTTAATCCATTTGTTTGATTATAATGGAATTCTTTAGCTGTCCAACTATTATAATCTTCTAATTGTTCTAATAATTGTTGAGAATTACCATCATAAACCTGAATTTCATTTATCAAACTATGTGCCGCTGCTGCTGGATCTGGTTGGACGCAATGAGTAGTATTCTCTATTTGAACTATTGCTTTTAAATATGTTTCAGATGGGTTAAGCATTGGAACAACCTCAGGAGGGATAAAAAGCTCAATTACATCTCTGGCTTTGTATTCCGAATTACGATCGGTTAAAATACTTTTTGCTATTGTCGGAGTCGTCATTTATATATTTATTAAATAGAAAATAAAATAAATTTATTTTTTAAATTAAAAATAAATTAATTGTTTGTATTATAACTAAAATATTATAATGTTTTATTTACTGTTCAACACTAGTTTGTTGTGGTGCAACAAATGATCCCGCAACATTTAATTTAGGAGTAGGTGCAATTTGTAAGTTAGATGCTTCAGCTGCTGATTCAGCATCACCACCCTTAATTTCTTCATATAGACCGTAGCCTGCTGCTCCTAGTGCTGAAGCTGCTGCTAGACCTCCTAATACTTCCCCGACGAAAGGTATCCAACTTGTAGCAACAGCAGCATCTGTTAATCCTTCTGTAGCAGCTCCAATTCCGCTCTCTATAGCTCCTGTAGCAGCTCCAATTCCTGATGATATACCTTCCGCAGCTCCTGAGATTGCTTCTCCTGCTCCTGCTAATGCATCTTCTCCTGCTGTAGTAGCTCCTTGAACTGCTTCACTGATAGCATTTCCAGCCCCTTCAGCAGTATCACCTATGGCTTCTGCTCCTTCTTGAGCAGTTTGTTCAGCTCTTGAACCTAAATTTTCTACTTCATTAGATGCAGTTTGTTCAGCATTACCAACCCTTTCAGTTATATCTGATGCTCTAGGTTGATTTCTTGTAAAGGGTGAGCTATTAGTTAAAGTATTTTCATTAATTTCACCAAATGGTTGGGTTGAAGAGCTTACAGGAGCTGGTCCTGAACCAACTGATGGTAATTCTATATCTCCTGCTCCTTCAACTTCAACTGGATCACCTGAACCTTCAGCTCCTTCCTCAACTGGTCCTGAGGATTCACTTGCTGATCCTCCAAATCTATTTTTTAATGCGGTAGCTACTGCTTTCCCTCCTTTATATACTGCTTTACCAGCTACTGGAATAACTTCAGCTTCTAAACCTTGTTTTACTAGCTCTTCACCAGCTGATTTTAATTCTTTAGCTTTTGCTATTAAGTCTGCTTTTTGACCAACTGCCCTTTGGTAAGCATTGCTTACATTTTGATCGTGTTTCGCTACTTCTGTTGCAAGTGTAGATCTAAATCCTGTTAAATCATTTTGATAATTAAAAGGGTTGTTCATTTATATATATTAATAAATATAAAATTAAATTATTTATATTTATTTTTAAATTTTTTGTATTAAATCAATTTTTAGGTTTTAAAAAATTATTTGGATACAACTTCTCCTTGAAATCCAAATATACTTCAGGCGGTGTTGAATCTAGTCTAAAATATAACCAACTATACGGTTTCTCCTGTGCTCTTCTGAACATTCTATCAAATTCTTCAGATCCTCCAAATGTATCTTGTATATCATCTTTTATAGATTGCAATTCTTTCTTTGATTTAATATTTCCTGAAATTAACATTCCCGTAGCATTATTACGAATAATTGTAGATATATCATTATATTTTTGGTTTGAATAAAGCATAAGACAAGCATCACCACGATTTACTGAATGTCTGAATCTAGTGCTGAAGTGTATGGCTTTTCCTCCTTTTCTACCGTGTTTATTTAGATCTCCACATATATCATCAAGTATTAAAGCAAATGATGAATCTCCTTCTCCATCTTTTTTCTCTTTTTGTTGTTTAATTAAACTTGTAATTAAATCATCTGAATACATTTCATAACAGGTATTTTTCCATTTTTCCGCTGCGAACCTACTAGTTGCATCATTAAATATGGTATTTGAGATCACCGTTACATCTTGAAAGCAGTCAGCATAAAAATTGGGATTAAGTAACATATTATTCCACATCACTGATTTGCCTGATCGGATGGGTGCAGCCACTATCAATAACTGACCCTTATATATATTTGGAAGATTTGGATGAATTTTCTTCTTCATCTTTGATTCATTCTCAATAGGTTGTATTGGTAATATATCTAGGTTTTTATCCATTTATTATATATAATACATTATAATATTAATATTATTTAAATATTATTTAAATTTTTATAGTTGTTTATTTTTTTTAATTTATATTTAATTATTTTCTCAATTATATATATAAATGAATAGTGATGACAAAAAAAGCCTTGAAGAATTGGGAATTTATATTTCCCCTGAAATAGTTCAAAAATATAGTCATAAAAATGCAGATCCTGAGCAATGGAGTAGATTCTATTATTATAAAAATAAAAAAAAAACTAAAGTGAATAATATCAATTATGATTACGAAGTTTCCTCAACATTAAATTATAAAAAAAACACATTTTATTTAATGTCAATTATGAGTCATAAAGATCCTTATTTTGATTATTACTTTTGTTTAAAATCAGATTTACCAAAATGTATTATTAAAAAATCAAATAGAAATAAATCTGATAATATTAAGAATACAAAATTTAGAAAAGAATATAAAACTAGAGATTATGAAAAATGCCCTAAAACTGGAAAAATTATTGTTAGATTTGATTAATAAAATATTATATACATTTTATTAATTTACCATCTAGAACCAAAACCCATTCTATTACTTGATCTAATAGCATTGAATTTGTCCATCATAGATGTTGGAGCATCAGGGGGTTTAAAGGGAATTACTTGTGGAGTATCTCGCAATCTAGGTTGTGGTTGTGGTGTTACTTTATTTATAACTTGTGGAATTTTTTTATTAATTACTGGAGGTCTTGGTTTTTGTGCAGTAGGAATAATTTTATTAGGATGTGGATCTTGAGAAAAACTAACTTTTTTCATTTTTCTTTGTTCATATCTTTCCATATATTCGCAGAATTTATCAAAATTTTTCATATTATCTTTAGGTATATTTACAGGTATTGGTATTGGATCAGATGTTACCTTTTCATCTTTTTTCTTCTTTTTATCTGCATATTTAGCCCTTGCTTTTGCTCTTCTAACTTCAAGAGATTTCTGTCTTGCTTTAGCTAATTTTTCTTTTTGTGCATCTGTCATTACTCTTTTTTTTCTTGGTTTTTTATCTCTTCCTCTCTTTCCAATATTTGCGTATTTTTCTCTAGTTGGTTCTATACTTAATTCTATATTTGTTTCATCTTCTTCTTCAGTAACCCCCCTTATATCGGATGATGTGATTGTATCAATAGGTTCTTTAAGTGGTTTATTTTCTCTAAGTGTTTTCTTATTTCCCATCATAAAAATATCATTATAATTTATTTGTGGTTTTACTTCTTCTGGTTTTGCTTCTACATTCATAGGTAGATCTATTATTAGGTCTAAATCAGTAGGTTGTTCATTATTGTCTGCTGATACTAATTCTGGAAGTCCTGAAATATTTTCATCAAATACTTTTTTAGACATTTTTTATATATATATAATAAAGATTTTTATTTTTGTAATAAAAATTATATTTTTTGTATTAATATTATGTAAAAAATATAATTTGTATAATTAGTAATTTGTATAATTAAGTATAATTGTTATAAAAGTTGTCTGCTGATTGCTTGTAACATTTTGGTCCGTCGCCTCCCTTTAATGTCCTATCCTCAATTCCTTGTCTTATTTTAATCCATAGTGTTGAATTTGGAGCTAAATTATTTATTTTTCTTCCTGTAGTATCTGTTAGCTTAACCTTTAGTTGATTTAATGAATCTATTGATAAATTTTTGAGTTTAATCCAATTTTCATTTGATGGTTCATTATATGTTGAATCACTTTTATCATTATCCAATCTAATAGGTGCTATTCCTAAAATACAAGCATCATTTGATCCACCCCATACCGTTGAACCTCCTCCTAGAGCTCCTTCAATTGGAAGATTTGGTAATTGAATTATTACAACTTCATTTGATTCATTCCATTCTGGAGCTGGAAAATCTGATTCTAATGCTGCTGATGAATTTTTTGGAATAGAATGAAGTGAATCTTCTCTGAATCCAATTGTTCTTGCTATATTTGAGTATCTATCTGCCATTACTCTAAATTTATTATCTACAAATTGAGATATATCCCTTGATAATTCTCTTAATGGACTAAATGCAAAATGAACATCTCTAAATGGTAATTCATTACCTGCTATTACTTCAGTTCCTGATCCTCCAACTAATGGCTCAGGAGTTCCATTAAATATACTCATTAATGATCTTTCTGTATTTTGATGTCTAATTGAACTGAGTTTTACTGATACTTCTGTTCCTGGAAGCATTGGACGAGGTTCTTTTACATTTGCTCCTTGAAATAATGGTAAATGTTTATAAATATCAAAATCTCCTCCATCAGTTACAACAACATATCCTTTTTGTCCGTTTAAAATTGCTGGTGATGTTGAATTTGGTGTTGGTGCTGTAACTGTAGCAGAATGACTATATCTACCTTCCCAAATAAATTTATCTTCGTCCGCTGGATCTGGAACAGTTGGAGCATTAGCATCATTTCCACATTTACCATTTTTAGGTATTAAAGATATTTGATTACTACCAACTGGTAATAATTGTCCTTCACCAAATTTAATTTTCTTTGTATAATCCCATCTTGTAGTATTCATTGGATGATAAAAATATTCTACTGTCCAATTTTGAAGAGTATCATTAGGCTTTATTTCCCACCAAATATCATATTTTACGCCTCCATTAGCCCAATTATTAAAATCCTGTTGATTTACTGTATTATTTTCTGATGCTTCATATCTTGAACTCCATCCTGTCATACCAACCCTTTTATTTGAAACAATCCCTCCCATATAAACAGTTAATTTATCTCTAAAATCTGGAAAAGCTAATATTGGATCAAAAAGCCAATGATGACCGTTCATCCAATAATCATTAACATTTGGACCTCCTCCCCATCTTCCACCAACTGGTAATAATGGGGCTGCTCCTAATGAATGAGTCCATATTGGATATTTATTTAAAATACATAATGATGTTTTCTGTGCTGCTTGTTCATCTAGATTAGGTGGTAACCATTCTGCAAAAGTATGATCTACTCCCCATCTTGTAATTGAATTTGCTATAATTGCATTTGTTTGTTGTCCTGTTTCCATATTAACATTATTTTTAAATGTTCCCATACTTGTTAAAAAAGATTCATTGGCGTCTTGGTCACTAGCATATCTATTTGTTTGCATATCATTTACTGTTCCTCCCCTTCTTCCGATAGTGTATCTTTGAGCTGTAAATTCAACTTCTAATGATGTAGTATTATAAGTTGCTTGTAATCCTGCTACTAATGAAGATACAGGGATATTAGCATTATATGCATTTCCTTTTCCTGAAAATGCTGTTAATCCTCCTGATAATAATGTATTATCAATTATTCCTCCTAGTTGAAAATTTTTATAAGTTCCGTGTGGAATCTTAAAATAAAATGCTCCAGTTTCATTCTCTCCTGCTACATCTACATTACCATATTGAACTACAAATGTATCATTACCTTCGTGGATAGTTGTTTCATCATTTCCATTTTGTTTAAAATTAATATTTGAGCCTACTAAACAAAGTTCTGCATTCTGAGGAAGTTTAATACCTCTACCAAAATGGTTTTCAAATTCGGCAGGGTCCTGTCCTTTTGAGTTTAAAACTATTAACGACATTGTTTTATATATATTAATTATTATATTTTTTTTTTTTATCTTTAATATTTATATATAAATGGATCTCTACCCAAAGTTTAAGAAAGTTGAAAGAAAAGGAACAAAATCTGCTTTACATCCCGATACCATACTTAAGGCTGAATTGAATCGTGAAAAAAAAGAAAAAACAAAATTTACTCCTGAATGTGTATTTTGTAACTACCCTACAAGTAAATCAAAAAAAAAATCTAAAAATAAAAATAAAATAAAAAAATAATTTTATAATTAAATATATATATATTAATGGATCAAAATATAGGATATGTTGCAATAGGGTTATTTGTTTTATCTGAACTATTGGCA
>Ga0233412_10000493_pt1 | contig 22830 bp, 34 predicted proteins | sample Na_anoxic_4_MG_FD_180667 | JGI IMG/M metagenome (GOLD analysis project Ga0233412, IMG submission 180667) | Seawater microbial communities from Saanich Inlet, British Columbia, Canada - Na_anoxic_4_MG | ecosystem: Environmental > Aquatic > Marine > Inlet | place: Canada: British Columbia...
CAGGTTCTACTTTACTTTAGTGTTTGGCTTCGGGTTCGGGTTCGTGTTCGGGTTCGGGTTCGGGTTCGGGTTCGGGTTCGGGTTCGGGTTCGGGTTCTGAATCTGAATCTGAATCTGGCTCTGGCTCTGGCCCTAATTTTAAAAATTTTTCTAATCTTTCTAATTTACTGAAATTTTGTGATCTAAGACATCCTCTTCCACATTTTTCTTTATATCCCATGGTTTCAACGAAGTGTTTAATTAATTTACTTAAATCACGTGCTATAGAACATTGTAATTTAAAAGGATCACCTGAACTATATTTAACACAATAATTTAAACTGTATTTTTCTTTAATTGCATTAATTCTTTTGATAATGTTTTTTGTGTGCATTTATAATATATATATATATTTTTTTTTTATTAAATTTAAAAATAAAATTAATTTTAATAAATTTTGTATTTTTTTGTATCATTTGGTAATAATTTATATTTTTCTCTTATATAATCCTGTTTCCACCATTCAATCTTGTCGCTTAAATATTTATCTACTATGTATTTTTTTTTCCACCATTTTCTTAAAGGACCCCTTTTTGTAAATGTATAATGCATTTTGTTCTTATTATTTAAATAATCTTCTAAATCATGGAATAATACTTTTCCAAATTTTTGCTTTTTTATAATTTTGTTTTTTTTTATTTTAAAACCATCTATTGATGGTGGTTTAAAAATTTTTAAAATAACAAAATCAGTTTCTTCACAATATTTTTCTAAAATTGGTAAACACGGTTTACTCATTATATATATTAATAATATTATTTACGAGATTTCCGATTTTTTACATTTTTATTATATATAATATTTTAGATATTTTGGTATATTCTTTGGTGTTATTTATAATATATTTATAATATATTTATAATATATTTATAATATATTTATCAACAAAAGAAGAAAAAGATTACTTACTAATCAGTTATGATGCATTTGGATTATCATTAAATTGTTTAATAATTGGAATGAAATTCTATTATTAACGAACTAGATTAAAAAATGTTTCTAACGATTCTAATAAAACGAATGAAATAGAGATTACTATTTAAAAATACTTTTAAAGTAATTTATATGTACACCGAAATATTAAATATACTAATTGGATTCCATACTTGTTCACACATATCATTCGCTTTAACAAATAATTATCCAATATATTATAAAACTATATATTATCCAATATTTGCATCAACTGATGTTCTTGTTCATTACTATCTAATGAAAGACGAACAATCTTATATAAGTGGTTTGTGGCTAGTCTGGCATTTAATAAAATCTATAAAATATTTTAAGAATTTACGATCATTAACTTATATAAATTGGTTTGAAGCGGCAACATATTTCTATGAATTTTCAGGAAAATTACCTAATAGTTTAATAGGTATGGTGTTATATATACCTTTCAGAATATATGGTTTAACGTGGTAATATTTTCAAAAAATATGATACTTAAATGTATTTATTCATTATTTTTAGTAGAGTTTGGTATATTTACTTTTTCTCTACTCACATAAGATGGGAAATAAATGTACTTGTGATGACGCTAATGGCGCTAATGGCGCTAATGATAAAATTAATGATACCAGTCCTACTGTAAACTCATGGAATATTTCTAAGTACGCCAATCCTCAAGATGTACAGCAACACATAGATAGTATAGCAACAATAAATTATATTAGTGAATTGATATCTGGCGAATTAGTAACGCCTAAACAAAAAGAAAAAAGAGAAGAAAGAAGAAAAGAAAGAGAAAAAAGAGAAGAAAAAAGAGAAGAAAGAAGAAGAAAAAGAAAACTTATTAAAAAATGCAAGGAATTGATCCATAAAAAAAATTTTTTAAAGGGTTGTGGATTCGGTTCAAAAAAGAGGTAGATCATGAAGTAAAAATGGCTAAGTTCGTGGAGAGGTTAACTAAACCTAAACGACAAGTGAAGAAGTCAATTCTACATGAACTACCACTTGTACTACCAGTTGTACCACTGGGACCGGTGGGTGGTGGCAGGTGCATATAAAATGTACATGTCCTTGCTCTGGAGTATTAAATAAAAACACTTATAAAAAATGATTTCAAAATTACTATACTTTCTTTTAATTTATTGTATAAATACAAAATATTATGAAAAATATAGTTATACCAATTACATTAGACGATCTAGTAGATGATAAGTTAAAATATATTGTAAGAAAGATTACTGGTGAGAAATATCCATCTGCGGAATACATATACGATTTTAAACAAAAATTCTTTGAAAAGCACAGTTCACATATTTTATGTTGTATCTCAGCAGATTTTTCTGTTAATCAACATAATGTTACAAAAATGATGGATGTAAAAAATATAGTCACAGATAATTCTGAAAATGAAAATAGTGTGTGCAATACACCTAAAAAAAATGTTAAATATGAGTTAAAGGTGCCGCCTGCACCTCATAAGAAACTCCAAAATAGTAATGTTGTTGAAGAATCGATTCAACAAGATGAAAAAGACAATAAACCTTTTAAGGATTGTTTTCTAGAAAAATATGGTAAAGGTTTCTTGCTTTTACCAATGTTGGATAATGATGATTGGGGTACAAAATACTATGATAATGGCGCAGGTAACACAGGATGGTGGATGGCTAAGAATAAAGGTTGGTTCTTTAAAAAGGAGTTTATCCAACCATTAATTGACGGTGGTGCAGAAATTTGTTATTAAATTAATGCAAAATTATAATATCTTGTCTAATAGTATATGGACTTAGAATCAGTTGTTGATTTAAATCAAGGAATATTTTTGATATTTTTAGTCTTAGCAGGAACATATATTAAAGAATTATTATCATGTAGTGTAAGAGAATTAATTGATAATAATATAATGGCAAAACAATTTATTGTATTTTTAATAATATTCTTCGCAACGACATACACAAATAAAGATAATATAAACCCAACCTTTTTATTTGCTAAAGCTGTTGGGGTATACTTATTTTATCTAGTATTTATGAAACAAATACCATTCACATTTTACTTAATACTAAATGGAATACTTATTTTGTATGTTTCTAATATTTATAAAAAGTTTGAGGATAAGAGAAACAATAAGAAAAACAAGAAATTCTTAGAAAATATGCAAAAAATATGTGTTTATTTCGTTGTTGTTGTGACAGTTATTGGTTTCTTTTTATATTTGGAAAAACAATATGTTGACCATGGGGAAAGTTTCAGTTTTAATAAATTTTTATTTGGTGCATTAAAATGTGATTACGTTATTACAGAATAAAAAAATGAAGTTAATATTTACTAAAATTTATAAATTTTTAAAAATTAATTAACAATGAATATTTTTGGTTCACTAATTATCTTCTATCTTATTTTTGGGACAGTTGAACAAAGAAATGCTGTATGTAATGGGATATGTGCCCTTCTCGCAATTTTTGTAGGAATATTTGTAGCAATATTTTTCATTGCGTCAGTTGGGGTGGTTGCTACATCAGCGATTGATGTGATACACGGATTTTTTAAATAAAAAAAAAATGAACAATTTTTATCAAATACTTATTTGCTTAATTTATTATAATATTAATCTTGAAAAATAGGAAAATGTGTTCCCTTTTACGAAAAATTATTATTATTGTTGGTGTATATAATCTTTTATTATATATATTAAACATATTTCCTGTAAAAAAATCAGATAAATTAATTAAATCAACATATTGTGGAGGAAAATACTATATTCACGAAGATCATGATGTAGTTTGTTCTAGTAATTTTAATGATAATATCATATTAATTCATGATAAATTAAGTGTTGTTTGTGGGGAGTATGTTATGACAAAGAATGGTGCATATAAATTAAATGATAAAAATAATACAATTATTATTGAAAAAGCATCGAGTGGTACAAATATCGTTGAAATAATTAATGGACATAAGTCTAAATATACAATAAATCAAGATTTGAATATAATAGATAATAGTTTTCGAATGTCAATTAAAAAAAACAAGATATTTTATTATGCATGTTCAGATCATTGTGTAAATGAACATTTTTGTAAAACAAATGTATATTATATTGAATAGTGTTAAAAACAATTTTATAAAAATGAAAATATTATTTATTTAATAATACATTTAATAATACATTTAAACACACACTATTGAGAAGATAAAGAATGGATATTCAACAGGTGATTGTTACTCTTTTACTATGGGGACTTTTTTTTGGAAATGAAGAACAAAGAAATGGTACCTTGTTATTTATTAACAGTGCCATTTTACTATTTGTATCAGGAGTATTATTTCAAATAATATTAATATTTGTAGAACCGGATTACATATATGGTATATGTTTCATGGCTATATTTATATATTTGATATGGTTTTAAAAAATGATACATAATATTACAAGTTAATTATAAGTTAATTATAAGTTAATAAAATCTTTCAAAAATAATGGAGGGTATATGTTTGGAAATTTTAATATCATATTGTATATTATTTAAACCCGATGTAATATTGGTAATAATCATTGGGGGATATGTTGGGAGTAAAATAACCCGGCAAGAGCGTATATTGCAAGAGCGTATATTCTGTCTATTTATTCAATTCGTGACATTGAATATAATAGTCAATTTTATTAGTCCACGTGTGGTTGAATATCTAAAAAATAAAAACTAACATTTTAAATAATTATAAAACATGCACAAATAAGCCTAAAAAACAGCGTATATATGTATCTAGTTAAGCAATATTTTGTTTATTCAAGGTGTATTAATCCTTAATCATATTTAAAAATGATTTAAATATTTTATATAAAATATTTTATATAAAATATGTGATATATCATATAAAAATAAGAATGTCTGAACAGAATATTACACATGATAGTAAAACATTCAACAAAAATATAGATTGGTCTAACCAAAAAGAACCAGATAGGGCCATTGCATATGAGTTAGATTTCGAAGAAATAGTTAGGTATTCAGATTGGGGAGAAGAAGAATATCATTATTCTTGTCCTAATTCTTGTTCTTTAAATGACGAGATACATAATAAAGTAGCTATGTGGTTGCAATATCAGGGTGCAAATCATGGGGATTTGGTATTATCTCCTTCTGAACGGTGGGATAATGTTGATGATATTAGTAATGTATATCGTATTTATACAGTAAAACAAGGGGTCCCTACGGTAGAACTGATTGGTTCTGATATTGCTAGTTATTTAAACGAAGATGGATGGGCTGAGGAGGAACCTATAATAGGTTTTAGTAGTCCGAATATAAAATATAGTTTGGGTCCAAAATATCCAGTAGGATATTGGGCAGATGTTCTAGATACACAAGGTTTGTGTGGGGGTGGAGGAGATGGTGATTTTTTACGATTAGAACCGGTTGCTGCTAAAAATCTCTATATTGATTTAGAAAATCCGGTAGATGTAACTATTGATGATTTAACCTATAAAGATGGATTTTCAACATTAAATCTTGAATGGGGTGGCTTGCAATTTCCTGGTGAACCAATAGATGTAGTAAGACAATTAATCTTGTATCACAAATACGAAAATTATCTTAGAGAAAAACCTAAGACTGCGACTGATACTGCAAGTGTAATTATCAGACATATAAGAGAGAAAGCTGGATTAGAAAAACCGGAGACTTTAATAAATTATGGGTTAAACAATTTAATTGACACAGAGGGAAGGATTCTATTTACATATAAGGGTAAGACAAGACTTGGGCAACCTATTGCCAGAGTTTTAAGACTAAGTGATCTAGGATATCACAATACAAATAGACTAAGTGTGTGGGATGAAGTGGTTACGATAGATAATGCAATTGAATCATTAAAGTATCAACTTGTAGAGCTTGATAGTAGATGGACAATAGATAAATTAGAAGATATATCTTATATGGAGTTATATATAATGGTAACTGAACATCCAACAAATGTTTCCAAAAGACTAGATGAATTCGGCTTTGAGTATTGACACCAATCCAGTTGAATCTTCACCATATTTAATCCTATGGTACATGGAAAGACAAATTGCGCAGAATTATAATGTTAATGTACATACATTTTTATTTTATAAAAAATGATACCTAATATATATCTATATTTAGATATGATAATAGATACCAAAACATAAGATGGAGCTTCCAAAAGATGAGGGGAACCTTAAAACATTGGTGGAATTACTCCGACGTAGACTCAAAAGTCAGAATAGTTGGGCCAATCTGGCCGATCAGGAAGATGATGTCGAACTGGAACAGGAGAATGCCGTCCTGAAAGAGGAGAATGCCGATCTGAAAGAGCAAGTTACCACCCTTGCACAATTGGTAAAATCACTCACAACTAAACTAAGAGATTCCAACACTCTTAATAAAAAGATTATGGAACAGATTCCAAGAAGTCGTGTAGATACGGCCGATGAAACCATTATGAAAAAACCGATTGACGAACAGGAGGCAATTATTACCGACCAGGCCGCAATAATTACCGACAAGAATGCGGATGTTGCAGACCCGAATGTTGTCAAGAAGAAGACGTATGCTGATGCTACTGCAAGCACTTTCACTATATTGAAAAAACCTGCTGCTGCTGCAAGCACTTTCACTATATTGAAAAAACCTGCTTCTGCTAAAAAGTCTATTGATGACACCAGAAATAATGTCACAGGTTCAGGGTCTCTTCTAACCTACATTCGGAAACAACCCTCGAATAAAAGGGTAACGCTGAAAGGTTTGATAAATCCAACCTATTGGAAGGATACAAAAAAAGCTGCCAAGGTCAAGACTTGGATTAAAGAACTTTCCAGAGAAGGAAAGATCTTCATTAACAAGGGAGGGCAGATTACTATTTGTGGATAGGAGTGAGTTACTTTTCCATTTATAACAAATTAATACTTATAGAATATAATTTAAATATAAATATTATGAGTCAAAATTCATCAATATGTATATATTCTAGTCAACTTGCAACCATTATTGGTAAGAATCCATATAATAAAATTACTGATATTATAGTTGAAATGTGGCAAAGATATTATCCACTTGATTTCAATAATACAATTAAAGAAATAGAAAAGAAAAAGAATGTAAAATTTGAAAAAGAGGAAACAGATTTACAAAAAATTAAAAGGATAGCAAAGGAAAATAATATTGATATCAAACAAGATCTAAAAAATTGTCTAAAAACAGAAACAGTTAATAAATTGTTAACTGAAAGGAAAGATTTGGTTAAAAAGATTGGCAAAAATAAGGAAGAATTTAAGAAAGCATTAACAAATCTATCAAATACTAATTTTGGAACAAAACATGAAAGTAGTGCTATGAATATTTATTGTCAACAAACATCAAATAAAGTAAATACACCAAATACATTTTTTAGAAAGAAAATTGCTGAACATAATGATACAAATTGGTATATTGGTGGGAAAATTGATGGTATTACCGAAGACAATACTCTTGTAGAGATTAAAAATAGAATATATAGATTATTTTTTAGACTAAGAGAATATGAGAAAATTCAATTGTATTCCTATATGTTTCTATGTGATACTAAAAAAGGACATTTGGTTGAGTGTAGTAAAAAAGATACTTCTAAAATAAATATTATAGAAGAGGAATTTGATGATGAATATTGGCAAAGTATAAAAAAACCATTGAGAAATTTTATAAGATTATTCCACCATTTTTTAGAAGATGTTAATCTAAAAACAATGGTATTATTTGAAGATATTGAAAAGGTTGAACCAATGTTTATGAGGATTGTATCAGGATCAGAATAATTATCATATATTCTTCATTATTGTTTGGTCATTTTGTATTAGTTTGACATTATCTGCATTATATATTTTCAGTACTAATCTACATTTATAATTATCTAAATAATTGATTGTGTGATATATTTTAAATTTAGTAGGTATTAATGATTTAAAATATTTATTTAATAATTCACTAATAGTTTCAATTCTATTACTGAGTTTTCGTTGTTCGTTAATTAGCCAATATAATCTATAATTTTTGAATATTTTATTAATATTATATTCTAATAGATTAACTTCACTACTATTATCACTTATATTATACAAAAAATTAATATCTGTTTTTTCTTTTATATATTCAAATATTTCATTATTCGCCTCTTGTAGACGTAGATATTTTAATTCTTTTTTTAAATTTTTAATATAATTTTTATGATTTACTGAATGATAATAGTTCATAACTGAAGTTTGAACCATTCCTGTCCAATTATCCCAAGACATTTAATTATAATAATATATAAATATTACTTTATATACTTATATTTCATTTGTATTATATCCAACATATCCTGGTAGGCGTTTAATCCACCTGGGAATTAATCTGTTATGACAATACAAGTTAGAAATATCACGTGAGTGACCTCTAATTGCAATACTCATTGCCAAAATAGTAGCAATCATGGTTGAATCTGTTGTAACCATTACATAATGTGCATTTGTATTTTCTGAAAAGATATCGCGAAAATTATTGGTCATACACTGGTCGACAACTTCACGACTTGGTTCAATATCAGACATTGGAATGCCAACCGCAAGTGCTCTATTCACATATGACCTTGGAATTCTTCTTGGTACATTTGTAATATCTATACCAATCGAATTTTTTTCACACTGTCTAATTAGATACTCGTGTTGAACTTCAAGTGAATTATCTTCCATACACTGTTTGAATAGTTTTACAGACAAATCGGAACAACCGTATTTCTCTGAAAACCTCTTAATAAGTGTAATTGCAGTATCCTTATTCTTAGGAAATTGATCCCCATCAATAAGAAATACAATATCAGGATCATTTTTTGATTCAGAATTATTTTCAGGATCAGACTTTCCACAAGTATCATCACTGGTATCATCTGAATTTGATGATTCAATATATTGTCTCATTGAACCATTAATTTCCTCAATAAATTTTTCTGTCTGAGATGGGAAAAGTCCAAGTTCTGATCTAACGGTATTCGGATTTTCTTTGCTCTTTCTAATCTTAAAAGTAGACTTCATCGATTTTGCAGTATTTAGCTTTCTAAATAGCATACTGAGTAGAGAGCCAACAGTATCATAATCAGACTTTGCTCTACTTTTCCTAATAGAAATAAGTAAATCATTAATGTCTTCGCCAATATCTGAAAAACTCTTTTTGTTATCAATAATATTCCTGGAATGAAGATTAGTTTCACTACTCCTTCTTCTTTTGATATTAATTTGAATAGATCTTGGTAGAATTCCGTTCTCTCTCTTTCTTTTAACAGATTGTCTCCTTTGAGGTACAACTGGTCTTTGACTGTATCTAACAGTATTATGTTTCTGTCCGCGATATTCTATATATCTTGGTGGACGAATTTGAACAGGTTTGCGTCTCAGATCTCGATCTTGATTATCATATCTACTAATACGCATACTCTTTTGTGTGCAAATTCTACACAGAAGGTTATTTCTTTCATTATCATGAAGGAAATAACAATCTTTACGATAGCACTTATTTTTGTGCTTACACGGCACTGTCTTCCATTTGATATCACACACATACGCGCATTTTTTACACCGACGGTCAGCCATATTTCCTTAATTATAGTAAATACCTAAAACACTTTTATAATTATATATTCAATTTTTATAATTTTTGAAAAATTAATAACCATAGTGTAACCTGATGCTATCTATATTAACTATAAACCAATCAATTATCCATAGATCTTTAATAGATATATAAACCATTGAATAATTTGTTTTATATATTAGTCCCTTTCTTTGATTAATGATTTTATCAATTATTTCTTTTAGTTGAAATATAATATGATTTAGTATAATACGAAATCTAATAACTTTTTCTTTTGTTGAACAATTATATGAATCGTTTATATTTATCTTAATGAAATCAATCAATATTTTTTGAATCATATTATTTATATATCGATCATTTCTATCTGTGCTACTTGATTTTATTATTTTTTTTAATTCAATTATATCTGAAATATTAATGAAATTAATTAATATATTGTCTGCCGACATTTTTGCCGACATTTGTGCCGCCATTTGTGCTGCCATTTTTGCCGACATTTTTGCCGACATTTGTGCCGACATTTGTGCCGACATTTGTGCAAATCTACCTAATTATTATTATTATTTGTCAATTTTTATATAATTTTAATCATATAAAAATTGCAATAGCTTCGCTTGTTGTCATCACTTGTGCAATAGCTTCGCTTGTTGTCATCACTTTTTATTATTTAATTTTAAACAGTGCACACAAATAAAATTATTATAATGTTTTTTAGTTGTTTCTATTTTACATATTTTGCATACCCCCCACCATTTTAAATGTTCATAATAGTATGATTTTGAGAAAGTTCTTCTACAATATCTAATTCTATCATTATAATGCCAAAAATATGTTGGTAATATATCTGTATTAGTGTGAACATATAAGTCTCTTTTAAACTTTTTTAACATTTCATACTATAAACCATTTATAAATATTTATAAAACAAACGAATTTTAGTTTACAAACTTAATAAATATTTATTCATATCTTCACATGTATACATATTAAAATCTTCAATTTTATCACTCTTATGTTTATCAAGAACTGTTCCAATATAAGACAATTCATAGTAATATTTAATGTTATTTAATGGATTCTGTTCAATCCTATCTAATTCTTCCATGGTTAATGGACGAATATCTATTGTCATTCTATATATTTTCAATTCAGCCAATTTTTTGTAAAAAAATTGGTAGTCGTCAGACATCATATCTCTTGTTAGATGATTGGTAATAGTTCTAATTTCTTCTAGGTGTTTTTCAATAGAATTAATCATATCATTCACCAGTAGTATCAATTGTTGGCGAATTATATAAGTAGTCATAATTAAACTAGTTTAATAATTATTAATTATATATATTAGTATTGAAGTATATTTTGTCAATTTTTATTTTATAAAAATAGCAATAGCTTTGCTTGTTGTCACTTGTGCGTAAAACTTCGTTTTATGTCAATTTTAAAATAGATCAATATCATTAAATTCTGTATAAAATGGAATATCAGAAAATTCATTTGTTAATTTTAATTGATATATTTCTTGTTTCAAACGAATATTTTCTTCGGTCAACTCTTTAATTCTTTTATTGCAAGAATTGAAATTAGAATCTTTATCTGCTTTTCTTTTTCTCTTTTTATATTTTATTATTTCATGTGGATTTAATCGAATTTTAGCTGGTATTTTGCGTTTAGACAATACTTCTATCCATGCAGATTTCTTATTTAATGATCTATTTATTAAAGAAAATACCTCGACACACCACTTAGCACCGTTAATATTTTTAGACACCTTTTTAAACTTTATTTGAACTTTTGATGAATTCCTTGTTATATTAAATAATTTATTATTATTAGATAACACTGTTTCGACATCTTCGCACAACTGGATAATTCTAAAATCTTCCTTTTTATTTAAAGTAAATTTAATACATTTAGGCTTACCACCCTCGTCTTTGTAATATTTAACCTCTTCTTCATCGATTACATTGACAGGTTTTGAATTACGACCAGGTATTATTTGTATCAATAATTGTTTACTGGTAGACATGTTTGTAGTTTTTAATAACTTATATAATCTATATCATGTATTACTATATTTTGTCAATTTTTATTAAAAATTGCAAAGGAAAACATGGCCAAAAATAGCAAAAACAAAAGGTTGCATGAAAGTTCCCCCAAAAATAAATGATTTAAGATATTTAAAATATGGAATTAATTAAAAATTAATATAATTAATTAAAAAAATAAAAAATTATTTGTGAATCAACTTTTTTTACGTTTTGGGGAACTTTGGGGAAGTTTTAAGGCCATTTGCAGACATTTCTCGTGGAAAGATAAAAATATTTATTTTACAAATAATATCTTTTAGTTAATTGGTAAAAAAATAAAATAAATTATTTTATTTTTCCAGATAAAAAAGCGTTTCAAAAATAAAAACGTCTACATGAAACTTCCCCCGAAGTTCCCCTAAACATGATTCACAAATTTTTCACACCAGTTAAAATACGTTTTTTTATTGAAAACCATGATATATTAAAGGTTAATAATAATGAATTATAAAAAAAAATGTATTACCAGTTAAAATATTTTTTTTTTCATTTTAAAAACTCTCAGTTCTTTTTTTTGAAATTAATATATATATTATCTATAAATCATCAAGAGTTTTAATAAAAAAAACAAATATATTTTCCCAGTATTGTGAATCAACTTTAGGAAAGTTTTCTGGCTTTTTTTTGTTCAAATTTGTAAAATGACCCAATTCACAAATTTTCGGCACCAGATAAAACTGACTTTTTTAAAGTATTTAACAATAAAAACATCAAAAAAAAGTAAAAAATAAAAAAAAAATTAATACCAGTTAAATCGAAATTTGTGAATGACCTCATTCACAAACGTAAAAAAAGTGTTCAGAAAAATGGTTAAAAAGTTCCCCCAAAGTTCCCCTGTTTGTAGACATTTCTCGTGGAAAGATAAAAAAAAAAAATTTGATTTTTTCATTGATTGGTTATAAGATTAAAATATAATTTTAAATTATTTTATTTTTCCAGATAAAAAAGCGTTTCAAAAATAAAAACGTCTACATGAAACTTCCCCCGAAGTTCCCCCAGACATGTTTCACAAATTTTTTACACCAGTTAAAAAATAAAATAATAATAAATATTATCAATTTTTCATTGATAAAAAAAAAAAAAAAAGCTAAAATATTTCCACCAGTTAAAAACAGAGTTGAATCACAAATTATAGCCCTTTATATTAATCAAATAATTTGTGATTCAACTCAAGTTTATTTTTTTTTTAAAAAAAGTTATCAGTTAAATATATTATTTTGTATGTTACTAACAGATAAAACTATCAATAAGATTATGTTTTTTTAGTATTTTTTTTTACCAGATAAAAAAATAAAAAAATTACAAAATTTTATTTTATTAAAATGTTTTCTACCTTTTTTAAAAAAGAGAGAGAATCGTTTCAAAAAAAAGTTTTAAAAAAATGAATTTCTCCCCCCCCCGAAAAATAAAGAGGGACTTTCGTCCGATTTCCGTCCGATTTCCGTCCGTTTTTTGGACGAAATTTAAATACCATAAAAATAAAATACACTCAATTAAAAATAAAATTGTGATCTAGTTCAATAAAGGTATATAAACACACACACAAGATTTATTTTCGTCCGTTTTTTTGAGAAATCTATTACTGACCAGTAATATGAAAATAACCAATTGGACGAAGACTATTATACTAAGCCAGTTTCACCGTCCAAAAAACGGACGAAAACCCTCAGAAACCCTCACATTTTACTCACAAACTCCCTCACAACTTTTCAAAAAAAAAATCTTACAGAAATTTACAAGAAAAAATGGCAAAAAATGGCAAAAAATGGCAAAAAATGGCAAAAAAATATACAAAAAATGGATGAAATCGTGAAAAATAAACGGTTTTTTTGGACATCGGAAAAAATAAATGAATTAATTAATTTACTTAGAAAATAATTAATTTATACTCATTTCGTCCATTTTTGTCCAAAATATATATTTGTGAGTAAAATAGAGAGGGTTGTGAATATTTAAAAAAATAAAACCATACATGATAATATAATAATAATTTAGGACAAACAAATATAAATTATGGTAATAATTATTACTATAATTCGTCCATTTTATGTCCATTTTTTTACTACACCATAAATGATTACACCATAATAAAAATGGACAAAAAAACAATATTTATGGTAATAAAAATGATATATTAATTACCTCTCATATTCCTCACATTTTACTCACTTAATTATGTGCATAATTATTTATAATTTCAAAATCACCCATTTCAAAATGATCATTTATTTCAGTTTTTTCATTAAAGTAACGTTTTATTAAATTACAAGAAGCCATATGCGTTACTAATAATACAGTTTTATTAGTATTTTTATATAAATCCATTAAATAATTTATAAAATTAAATATCCTATCTCTAATTTGATAAAAATTTTCATTACATTCAATTTCATCTAATTTTATATAGGATTTATAATCTTTATTAATTATTTTATGTAAATGATTATGAGAAATTTCAAAATCTTTTATAGTACCTTTATAATTTTCGGGGGTAAAAGATTTATTATGAGTACATTCATATATACCATTATCAATATTTACTTTTTTATTCATTTTAATACAATATGGATATATTGTTTGTACGGTTCTTAAAAAAGGCGAACAATATATTTCATCTATTTCTATTAATGCTAGCTTTTCTTCTAATTTTTTTACTTGTTCAAGACCTTCTGATGTTAATGATGTCATAAAAGTAGGTACTGGTCCTCTAATACCATGTCTCAAAATTATTAATCTCATATATACATATTTAAAATAATATTATATTTAAATATATATATGTCAAAGAAAAAGGAATCAGTTTTCATATTTAGAAGAGACTTTAGAAAAGAAGATAATACTGGATTAATAAAGTGTTGTAAAAATAGCGACAAAATATACCCAATCTTTATATTTACACCTGAGCAAATAAAAAAGAATATATATAAATCAAGTAATGCAATTCAATTTATGATTGAATCATTAAAAGAATTAAAAGATTCATTAGGTGAATTAAATATATTTTATGGTGATTACAAAAAAGTAATTGAAAACCTAATTAAGAATAACAAAATAAAATCGATATACACAAATACAGATTATACACCATATGCTATAAAAAGGGATGAAGATATACAAAAGATATGTGATAAACATAATATAGATTTTGAATTATTAGATGATATATGCTTATTAAAACCGGGAACTGTATTAAATGGATCTGGTAATGCTTATCAAAAGTTCACACCATTTTATAAAAAATGTATTACAAATAAACCAAATAAAATAGATAAATATAATGTAAAGTTAAGTAAAATATCCAAAATAGATTCAAAATATAAGATAACTTGGTACAAATTACATAATTATTATACACATAATAATGAATTAAATATAAATGGTGGTAGACATGATGCATTAAAAGCATTAGATAAGATAAAAAAAGATGATTATGATGAATATGCTAAATATAGGAATATGTTACTATATCAAACAACACAATTATCGGGATATCTTAAATTTGGGTGCATATCAATTAGGGAAGTATATGAATTATTGTTAAAAAAGTATGATATAAATGATCCAATTATAAGACAATTGTATTGGAGGGACTTTTATTATCAAGTTGGTTATCATTTCCCAAGAGTATTTGGCAAATCATTAAAATCAAAATACGATAAGATAAAATGGTTAGGAAAAAAGAGTTATTTAGAAGCATGGAAAAAGGGTGAAACAGGTTTTCCAGTTGTAGATGCTTGCATGACACAATTAAATAGAACGGGATATATGCATAATAGAGGTCGTCTCATTGTAGCAAGTTTTTTAATTAAGAACCTACAAATAGATTGGCGAGAAGGTGAAAAATACTTTGCTACCCAATTATTAGATTATGATCCACTTGTTAATAATGGAAACTGGCAATGGGTTTCAGGATCTGGTGCAGATAGTCAACAATATATACGAATATTTAATCCATGGACACAAAGTGTTAAATTTGACCCCGATGGAGAGTATATTAAGCATTGGTTACCAATATTTAAGAATATTCCAAAGAAGGATATACATAATTGGTCTACAACACATACGAAATATAAGATAAAATATCCGAAAATGATTGTTGATTATAAAAAATCAAGAGATATTACAATGAAAATGTATAAAAAGGGATTAGAATCAAAATAAATCATGAATTAAAAATAAAATATTAATATAATTATATGAATATACTAATTATATTACCGCATCAATTATTTGAAGACAAATATTTCAAGAAAATAGTGAAACCCGAAAAGATTATCATCTGGGAACACCCTCATTATTTCACACAATATAAATACAACAAGAAAAAGTTAATGTTACATAGAGCATCAATGCAGTATTATAAAGATTATCTAAAAAATAAAGGTTATACTGTTAAATATTGTGAGTACAAAGACAAACCAAATGTAAAAAAATCTGATAATACATTTATGTTTGATCCAATTGATAATTTAAAGAATAAAGTAAAAAATTTGATGGAATCCCCTAATTTTATAATGACAAAGGATCATTATGGAGAATATAGAAAGAAAACAGATAAATTTACATTCAATAATTTTTACATGTGGTGTAAAAAAAAGATTGATATTATACCAACAATTAAATCAAAAGATAAATTTAATAGACAACGAATGCCAAAAAATATAGATGTACCACAATTACCCCAAAATAAGAAAGATGAAGTATATATAAAAGAGGCAGCTAAATATGTAGATAAAAATTTTAAAAAAAATTACGGAAATACCGAAAATTTCATATACCCAATATCACATGAAAGTGCTAAGAGGTGGCAAATGGATTTTTTCAAGAAGAAATTAGAAAAATTTGGTCCATATCAGGATTTTATCTATAATAAAGAACCATATTTGTATCATTCTTGTTTATCAAGTAGTATAAATATCGGTTTATTGAATCCAACAGAGATATTAGAGTATTTGAAACCGCGTAAATCAGAATATAACATTAATAGTTATGAAGGATATATTCGTCAATTATTTTGGCGAGAATATCAGAGATATACTTATATTTATTGTGATTTTAATGTAAATTATTTTGGGAATCGTAAAAAATTAACAAAAAAATGGTATACAGGTGATTTAAAGATTGATCCAGTCGATGATTATATTAAAATAGGGTTCGATACAGGATATTTACACCATATAGTAAGATTAATGTTGATAGGTAATTTCATGAATTTGAGTGGTATAAGTCCAAAAGAGGGATTTAAATGGTTTATGGAGTTTTCAGTAGATTCATATGAGTGGGTAATGAAACAAAATGTACTTGATATGGTATTTTTCGTCACAGGAGGTAAAACAATGCGAAAACCTTATGCATCATCAAGTAATTATATATTGAAAATGTCAACATATAAAAAGGGTGAATGGTCTGATAAATGGAATGAATTATATCATAACTTTATGAAAAAAAATAAAGACAAATTATGGAAATTTAGATATCATTTTCCAGGATTAAAGAAATTATAATCTATTACGACAAACTTTCTTTTTTATAAACTACATGCTGTACTTAATTATTTCGAATTAAATGCAAAATATGTCGTGTTTCTTTACCACCACAAATGTAGATGGCAATGATCGATAAAAACCATTCTTCATTAAATTTACTTCTTTTAACGATGGTTACAAATGTGAAAAAACTTTGACAATCAAAAAGATTATCATCAGCAGCATATTGTAGTAAGTTACTGCATCGTGGTTTACACCGCATGAATGTATTGTATTCTACCAGTGTAATGTGATGAATCAGATATTTAACAATGTTTAAATGTATATTATTACCCCATCTTTGACATACAACGTCCATTGGTGTCATTCCACGATAACATATATTCATGATTTTAGCTCCGTTTCGGTGGAGCCATTTTACGATATCGATATGACCATTCTGACACGCAATGTACATTGGGGTTGCTCCTTTTTTGGTGCGTCCCATGACGTTTTCATGTGCTCCGTTTTGGTAGAGCCATTCGACAATATCGATATAACCATTCTGACACGCAATGTACATTGGGGTTTCCCCTTTGTCGCCCTGTCTCGCGACGTCTTCATGTGCACCGTTTTGGTAGAGCCATTTGACAATCTCGATATAACCATTCTGACACGCAATGTATAGAAGAGTTGTACCGTGGTTGGTTGGTCGCGTGACAGCACCGTGCGCGTGGAGCCATTTTACGATTGTGAAATTACCCTTGAAACACGCGATCCACATTGGAGTTGTTCCTTTGTTGGTTGGTCGCGTGACGTCCATGGCAGCACCGTTTGTGTGGAGCCATTGAACGATCTCGAGATGACCATAATAACACGCGATGAACATTGGAGTTTTTCCGAGGTTGGTTGGTCGCGTGACGTCCATGGCAGCACCGTGCGTGTGGAGCAATTGCACGAGTTTGAGATTACCATCCTTACACGCGGTATACAATAGAGTTTCTCCTTTGTTGTTTTGTTGCATGGTAGCACCTAAGTTGTTAATGAAAGTACTCTACTTAACTAAATAAATTAGGTATCATTTTTTTTAAAATCATCACATTGATAAAGATGCATTTAGTTATATACCAGATATTCGAAAATTAGGGATACAAGATATCACAGAAAAAGAATTTTATAAATTAATAGGATTTTCAGATAAAGATATTTCTATTATAAAAAAGAGTTAAATTATTCAGGACAAGCACCATCATCTTGTAGTGTTACTTGTGCATCATCTTGTAGTGTTACTTGTGCATCATTTTCACTTGTTTTCTTCAATATTTCTACTGCAATACGAAATTGATAAGACCTACCAATAATAATCTTTTCTTTATATTCAGATATTATTAATTTCATAATATCATCTATATCCTTATGGGATAATATAACATCTGGATGAATTAATGGAATAATTAAACCATTTACTCTTTTTACTTCATCTTTTTCAGAATTATTTCTTTTACTAAAATTAAAATAAGATGACAATGGATGTTTACCATTCATGCAATTCCAAACATGATAGCTTTTATGGACAGAAGTATAATTTAATTCAAAATTAACTAGAAAATTAAGTCTACTTATTTTGATTTCATATTCTGTAAATTCTGACTTGAATTTATTAACTAAATCTTTAATATCATCAAAACTCTGTTGATAAATTGTATTAACATAGCTATAAATATGATCAGAAAGTTCTAAAAATACCAAGTGACCGATATCATTTGGTATTTCACGCATTATACAAATACAATATACTGTTTTAATCAACTTCATCAGCATTTCTTCTGAATTAGGAAAGTATTCACCACCTTCATATGATTTACAATAATAATCAAAAATGTGATAAATGTTAATTAAATCTTTTTCAGGGATATATGAGTGTTGTAACATTTCATTTTTTAATCTTGAAAAACAGTAATCATATGTAAATATATCATTATTATCAGTAGGGGTATCCACACTATTATCTAGTGAATAAGATTCACTATTTTCCATGGAATTACCCATGGAATTACCCATGAAATTACCCATGAAATTACCCATTTTGTTACAAGTAAGACATTTTTTTTAGCTTAGTTTTATGTAAATTACTTGTAATTAATCCTTCATTTTTTATATATAAATCTTTATATAATAATTTATAATTCAATTTTCAATATTATTAAGAAAATTGAGAATTGTCCTTCTCTTCCATGTTCAAATTGTACTAAAAAAATAAAAGAAATAGGTATAAAAAAGATAGTTTATGTAGATAAATTAGGACAGATTCAGAAATGTTTATCCCAAAATTATTTTACTAATCCATATTTAAATATAAATACTATATATTTTGTGTATCATCTTTATAAAATTTTGATCAAAAAAATCTCATGAAGCATATGCCAAGAATTATTCTATTCATTATGCCTTGGACCAAGCTTTATTGTCGTGACATCCGCTTCCTCCACTCATCGACTTGCTTACTCCAATTCTGTAATCTTTCAAACTCAAGCGCTTCTTCATATCCTTCTCCAAATTCTATGGGTACGCATACACACTTCCATGAATGACACACTGTACATGAATCCGGGTTTGCATGGAATTTTGCATTTTTTTTTTGTTTGCGAGTTACTTCGCTTTTTAATCTGATTGCTTCTTCTTTCCACTCTTTTATTATTGATAAGTTTTCGATCATAGCGACGGTGGCTTGGGGTCTGTCGCCTAACATATTAAATATATTATCTGGAAGATCTTCCAGATCTTCCGGATTTTCCAGATTTTTTGTTTCTTCTTTTTGTTTCTTTAGAAGTTTATTTAACATCACATACAAACGATGTCTTTTTTTAGGATGAACCTGTAATATATATTCAATTAAGTATGATGAGATATTGTTGAGATCGGAAGGATAAATATCCCACTTAGTCAAAATTTTTTGAATGGGTTTTTCTATTTCTGACATCTTTAAGCTCATATTAGATATATACTATGATTAGTTACTTATACAGTATTACACGTATAATAATAAATCCATTTTGAGTATCATTTTTTATATAATAATTTATAATTCAATTTTCAATATTATTAAGAAAATTCGTATTTGTTGCAATAACATAAGTCCAATAATAGATTGGTATGATACTCCATCAATAGCTTTGCTTGTTGTCACTTGTGCGTAAAACTTCGTTTTATGTCAATCTTTATTTTAATCCATATGCTGCACTTAAATAGTTTCTACCTAATGGTGGAACAATCATTATTAATATAATTAATGATGTAATACAAGTAAATAAAAATTTATTATTTTTATTACTAATATTAAATAAAATATATAGTACTAAAAGTATTTGTAGTACCTGTAACATAAAAACCACATTCATTATAATATATAATAAAAATGAAAATATATATAAAATAAAAAATATAAAGTTATTAATGAATTATTTATATAACAAAAATAATGTCAAATAAGCAACATAAGATAATCAGTCGTTTGTTGGCGGAAGCCAAACTATCAAAACAAGCAACACGAGTAGCTGCGGCAATTTGCCGTGGTAGTAAAATTATTTCTATCAACGTTAATAACCATCGTAATAAATATGGGGATGAGATTCGTTGCGCTGGTCATGCAGAAATAGCAGCAATATATAATTTGTATCCGAGGGCTTTCAAACGTAGGGGAAAAGGGTCGTATGTTTTACGACCATAAATTCAGACGTAAAATGAAGAAATTGACAATTTATATTGCTAAGCATAGACATTCAACATTGATGTCTTGTCCTTCTCTTCCATGTTCAAATTGCACCAATAAAATAAAAGAAATAGGTATAAAAAAGATAGTTTATGTAGATAAATCAGGACAAATTCAGAAATGTTTATCCCAAAATTATTTTAGTGATTATGTATGTCCTGGATACAAAGAACTTGAAAGAAGAAATATAAAAGTTATATAAATTTATAGTTATAATATACAAATAATGTCACATTTAAAGTGTAATCTTGAATCAGATTTTTGTGTGGTGATAGTAATTATTTTTTTTGTAGCAATAATATGTATTTGTTGTTGGTTTTGCAATTTTATATATCCTTGTTGTAAATTGAATAAAAAATACAAAGAAACTCAAACAAATAAGTTAGAATACTAATATGGAAAATGCAAATTATTTATGTTCCTATATAGAACAGATAGTAAACTATAATTTTCAAAATGGTGTAATAATGACAATGGATAGAAATAAATTGCATAATAATTTAACTATACATTGTCTATGTGGTGTACTATTGTCTGATTTTGAATCAGATAGAATTAAAAAATCACACATAAAAAAATGTATTAATAATAAATTCAATGAATGTTATCAAAAAAATATAGCACTTAGACAAAATCAATTGTTAGAGCAGGCACGAATTGACATGGAGAATGGTCTATTTGACAATTAAAAATGATTTTAAATAATTTATAAAAATAATAACTAAACTTACTATTATATAAATAATAATGACTGACAAATGTGGTACAAATTTTACCTACGATAACGCATATGATAGTGATTATGAGACAGATGATGATTCTAAACAAAAAAGAAATAAATTTAATATTGTAAAAGTATTAAGCTATTACTTAAAAAAGATATTTAATCTAATATTAGCTATAATTTATATTACACTTGGGATTCTCCTCAGTTTATATAATAAATTCAAAAATAAGTATATCAATAAACAATACAAACCGGTAATAATAAGTATTGAAGGAAATATTGGATCAGGTAAGTCTACCTTGGTAAAACATTTAAGAAAAGTCAATGTAGATTGGATATTTTTAGATGAACCGGTTACAGAGTGGGAAAAAGTTAAAAATGACAAAGGTGAATCACTATTACAATTATTTTACAAAGATATGCCACGATGGTCTTATACATTTCAGAATTATGCTTATATTACACGGATGCGTAAGCTAATTGATATAACAAAGAAAAAATATAATAAACAAACCTATATTATTACAGAGAGATCTGTATATACAGATAGACATGTCTTTGCAGAAATGTTATTAAAAGATGGTAAAATGACTCAAATGGAGATGAATATGTATCTTAATTGGTTCAATTTATTACATGAATTTGCAACGATTGATCATGTTGTATATTTGAGAACAGATTCAAAAAAATGCCTAGAAAGGATAAATAAGAGGTCAAGAGTAGGTGAAAGTAATATTACAATTGATTATCTATTGAGTCTTGAATTACAACATGATAAATGGATAAATAATCATGAAAAATCTTTATTTTTAGATGGTAACACAGATCTAAATACAGATGAACCAGACCAATTTATTAAATTTGATAGTCAGATTAAGAAATATCTTAATAATATTTAAAATTATTTAAAATTATTTGAAGATTTGCAAAAAATTATAAAATGTTTTTTATTATATAGTAAAAAGTATATAAAATAATATATAATATATAATATAAATGGATAAAGTTATTACACCTATTGTAAAATCAGAAACTATGGAAAATACCGTAGTAGAATCAGCACCTGCAGAAGAAGCACCGCAAGTTGAAGAGAAAACAGCACCGGCAGAATCAGCACCGGCAGAATCAGCACCGCAAGTTGAAGAGAAAACAGCACCGGCAGAATCAGCAC
>Ga0233412_10000496_pt1 | contig 22802 bp, 2 predicted proteins | sample Na_anoxic_4_MG_FD_180667 | JGI IMG/M metagenome (GOLD analysis project Ga0233412, IMG submission 180667) | Seawater microbial communities from Saanich Inlet, British Columbia, Canada - Na_anoxic_4_MG | ecosystem: Environmental > Aquatic > Marine > Inlet | place: Canada: British Columbia...
AGTATCGCCTACACCGCTTCGTGTTACTACTCTTCCTAAAGCATCTATTTGTTCGTTTAAAAACTCTTGTTCTTTAGGGTCTTCAGTATTAGTTAATAATTCTTCTAATTTTTTCTTTTGAATTTTTTCTTCTTTATTGTAGAATTTCTTTTCTGATACTCCTTCTACATCACGGGCTCCTGTACTATAAAAATCTGATGCTAAAAAGAAATTTAACATTTTTTTATACTGTTCTAATCCTTCTTCAGTAATTACAGGTTCAGTAGAATTAGGATTTCTAGCAGCCTTACCTGCTTTATTCTGTACAATTTGTTTTTTACTATTAAATAATTGTGTAGCTAATTTTATTTGAGGTTCTATAAAAGATTTATGTTTATATGCTAATCCCATTAAAGAATATGCTTTCATTATTTTTATTAAATCCCAAGATTTTTGTTTAGATAAATAGTCTTTAGCATCTTCTCTAAATCTTTTTAAATCTTCTGCACTAGCATCTTTACCATTGTTTTGTTTAAATTCTATTGCTTTTTGTTTTACAATATCTCTAACTTTAGCATTTACGTCATCAACAAATTGAGTATTAACATGTTTTTCTCTTACTCCTGTTAAAGGATCTTGGTCACTACTATCTGTTTCCGATAAATCTGTAGTAGTCATCATTTCTTTCATCTTATCCCAAAAAGGAATAACTCCCATCATCATGCCTTTATCAGCATATTCATCCATTATACTTTTAGAAATTGTAGGAAGAACATTAATTCCTAATAATTTCTGTTTATTTTTAGGAAGTATAGGTTTTATTTCATATAAAGTTTCTGTAATAAGTTCATGAAATTCTAATAAATCTTCATCTGCTTCTATCTTATCAAAGTTTTTATCATACCATTTTGTTTCTGTACCATTTTTTGATATTCTTCTAGGTATTTGATAAGTATAATCTCTTAATCCTTTAGGGACAAAAAATGTACCATCTGATTTTTTTCTACTTGCAGGGTTGTCTGCCATATCTAATCCCCAATAAGGAGAATGCTCTCTTAACCAATCTTCAAACAAATCATTTATTTGCGTTTCATCAAGATTAGAGCCAGCATTTAAGCTTTCCCACATAGCATCTCTTTGGATTTTCCATTTTTCTATCTTTCCTTCTAATCTTTCTAGATATTTTTCATAACCTTTTTCTCCTAGTTGTTTTTTTAGTTCAGCTTTATGAGCATTTATTTGAGTTTCACTATATGTAATTCTTTTATATAAATACTTTTCAGGAGTGGTAGAGTCTTCAGAAAGAGCATCTGGCATTAATAACCTTACATCCATATTAATAGTATTGTCTTCTAAAAATTTAAAATACTTATCAATATTTACTTTATTATATACTTTTTTACCATCTTTTTTCTGATGAAATGCTTTTAATACTAAATCATTTATAGTGTCAAAATATTCTGCAGAAAATCTAGTAACCATTCTACCTGTTTCTTTTCCGTTTTCTGTTACTTGTTTAAAAACATCAAAAGGATTTCCAGAAGACATACTCTTCAGCTTAGGCATTATTTTATCTCCTAATCTATCTAAGTCTGCCCATACATCATTAGCTTCATCCCTTGCTAATTTATTAGCAGTTTCTACAGCTGCAAAAATACCTTGTAATAATGCATCTTCAGTACGTCCTAAGTTTAATGTATTAGCAGCTACAGAATTTATATCTGTAAGATTTTTAAACATTTCTTCCTTAGTTAAATTTTTAGAAGTGTATTGTTGAATAAATTTAGTTATATGGTCTTTTGTTATAACATTTAATTTTCTTTGTATAGTCTCTGCTCTACTTCTTCTTAAAGCAAAAGCATTTACTATTTCAGGAGTATTTCTTTCATTCTCATCTAATATTATATGCTGACCTGGCTCAGCAGTATTATCTCCTGCTTTTATCCAAAGATTAGTAGCTCTAAGCCCATATAAAATATCAGCATAAGGAATGCTTCCACTTTGTAATAAACTTTCTAATTCACTAAGTTGTTCATCAGCTTGAGATAATACTCCCTCATAATTTTTAATTCCTGAAGCAGTTGCTTTTTGTTCTGAAACTAAATCTAAAGCTCTTTTAATTTTATCAATTTTACTTTGAGCTAATCGTAAAGATAATGCGTTATCTGCTTTTTTATATTCTGTAATAGCAGCACTAAGCTTATTTTGTAATGCTTTTTCTTTTTGTTTTTCAACACTTAATACTTGTTGAAATGCTTCATCTACTAAATAATCTTCATTATCGTATAGACTAGCATCATCAACAGGAACAAAATCTCCTTCATCGTTAAATACTCCCGCTTCCATTTCTGAAGGTGATGGAGTATATTCTGGTTCTGGATTACCATAAATATCACTAAAAGCTCCTGTATCTACGCCTTCTACTCTATATATAGTATTCCTTTGTGCTTGTTTTTGTCGTTGTTTTTCTAAATTTACAGGTAAGTAATTTAATTTTAATTCTAGTTTAAAAGTATTACCATAAGCTTTTTGCTTAGTAAAATAATGAGAAGTTCCATTCTCCCTATTATACTTTACTACTTTAGCAGATATACTAGCTAAATTTTCTACATAAGGTTTAAAGCCTAATTCTTTTTTTATTTCTGAAGTTGTTTTTACATCAGGAAAACTATAGCCATAACTTATATAAGTTATATCAGCAAGGTTCTCTCCTACCTGCTTTACTAATGTTTTCCATTCTTTTAAATTTTTATTGGGACAAGTTGCCATATTTTATTTTTTAACCGCAGTTTCTTTTAAATGTTTCTAACTCTTCTGGACTTGGTAAAAAGTTGTCTGGTTCATATCTAGGATCAAAACCAGGATCTCCTGCTTCTCTAGCTCCTGCTTGTTGAGCTCCTTGTTTACTAGTATCTACATTAAGTCCTTGTAAACTTTTCATTCCTTCTGCTAAAGATAATGGTTTAGTATCAATTTTTGCACTGCCAGTATCTAAAACTACTAATTTTTTAGAAGCTCTGGACATTGCCACATAATACAAAGAGTTCTTTTCTGTATTTATTTGTTGTCCTCCGCTCATGATTTTAACATTTCCTGCAGGTCTTAAGCTAGAAGGATCAAAATATACTTTAGGAATAGTCATTCCTTGGCTTTTGTGAATAGTTATAGCATATCCAAAATCTACTCCTTTATCTGTTTTAAGATTAGGTTTTAAATATTTATGAGTTACTCTATTATATAATTCCATTTTACCAGAAGAAGGATTAAAAATATAAGCATTTCCAGTGTTAATAGTAGAAGCTTTTAATTGTTGTTGGTATACAGCTTCTAAAAATTGTGAATAACCTATTCTTTTTGCTTTATATAATTCATTTAGGTTATGAATTTCTCCATAAATTACACTTAGATTTTCATTATTGTTTTTTAGTTGTTCTTCTGTTAGATTAAAATCTAAAGAATCTGTTTTAGATAATTGTAAATATGTAAAAGTAGTTTCTGAAGAAGGTATCTTCATTCCTTTATCTATGACTTGCTTTAGTGTATTACTATTAGCAGTAATTGTAATTTCTCCTGAATCTTTTTTATTTATTTTAGTTACTGTGTATCCTATTGAATTTGCTAAATGTAGTTTATCTACAGTTTTTGTTCCACTTCCTAAGTATCCTATAATTTTTTCTCCTTCTTGAAGTTCTCCTTCTATTCCTAGCATTTCTCTAGCACTTCTATTATTTTGCTGAACACTCTGATTAGTATAAGATAAAATTGTAACATCTTCAGGATTTTCTTCTAAATCTTTTCTCAATTCTTTAGCATATATTCCTGAAGTAGCAAATTGTAATTCTTCTGTATTTTTATCAGATTTATATTCTTTAAACTCATTATTATTTCTAATCTTAGTTAAAATATCTAATAAAGTTTGGTCTCCTGTTCTATATACTTTATCTAAAACACTTTTTTCTGCAAAATTAAATACTGGAGACACTGGCTTTTGTTTTATATTTCCAGTAACAACTCCAGGTATTTGTTTAGGATCTCCTGTAAAAATTAATTTTATTCCTTGTTGTGCAGCAGCTGCTAATATTTGTTCAACTTCTCCCTTTTTTAACATTGATGCTTCATCTATTACAATATATCTATTATATCCTTGAAGCCTATCCATGATTTTTTTAGTAAGAGTAGGAACAGGTACTCCTTTTACCTTTTTTAGATACATAGAAGACGCTAAAGTGGCAGGTAAATCTTTATTACCATATTTAATAGTATTTAATCCTAATGCTACTGTGGCTGCATGTGTAGGAGCTATGTAAGCAAATTTACTACCTGGCTGAGCTTTCTTAAGATATTGTTCTACTAAAGCTATAATAGATGTTTTGCCCGTTCCTGCATATCCTTCTAAAGTCCATGCTAACATTGAAGGATTAGGGTCTAAAGCAAAATTTATAAGTTCTTTTAAAGCTACTTCTTGTTGTTCTCCTAGAGGAAATTCAGTTTTTAATGTGATACCATCATATGTGAAAGTTGAGTCTTTTTTAACTTCAGGTGTAGGAATTACTTCAGCAGTTGGTTGTGCTTCTTTAGATAATTCTGCTAAAGCTTTTTTAAAGTCTTCTAATAATACTTTTTGTTTTTCAACAGTTTTTAAATTGTTTCTTTTTTGTCCTTCTTGTATACTCTTTTCTGTGTTTTTAATTTTTTCATTAAGTGCAGCTTGTTTAAAAGAAGCTAAATACTTTTCAAGTAATTTAACGTTATCAGGAAGTTTAGTAAATTCTTCAGCTAGTTGTTTAATATCTTTTGCAGGAGTAAAGAAATCAAATTCCTGCATTCCTCTTAAAGGTATTCCTAGTAAGTGGTTTTCAAAAACTTGACGCTGGTTTGAATCTAAGTTTTTATAAGCAAGTAAAGAATCTACTAATTCTTTAGGCAGGTTTTCTCTAACAAAAGTATCAGTTTCTTTTCTATTTTTTGTTTTTCCTTTAGAATCTCTTTCTGGTTTATAGCTACCATTTTCTTGTTTAGTTGCTAATTCAAAATAAGCAGCACCACTTATATCAGTATTTAAAAGTACTCTATGTTCTTTTCCTTCTTTATCAGTAAATTCTACTTGAAAATCATCTGTAAATTTAGGAAATTTAATTTTTTGTACATTTTCTAATTCTATAGGAGTTACTTCAGCAGCTGGTTGTGTTGTTTCTAAAGATGTTTGGGTTAATTCATATACATCTCTAATGGCTTGATCAGATTTTTTCCATACTTCAGTTGAAGATAAACTTCTTGAACCAATACCTGCAAAGTTTTTAGTTAATGTAGGAGTATTTGTACGAGAAAAAGTAGTCCCGTCCCATGTAAACCAAGAATTTTTAGTGCCGTCATATATATATACAGGTTTGCCTTCGTTAATAGCCATTTGAACAGCATATCCAGTTCCTCCTTTTACTTGAGAAATTTTAGCTATTTTACCATGATTCATTTTTGAACCCTCATCAATAATTGTGGCTACGGCATATATAGCATCTGAATATTTAACTTGCGCCCAATTTCTAATCATATAATCAGATCTAACTTGGTGAGTAGGAGCAATTCTTCCCATCTGTCTGGCAGCTATAGTAACTTTTTTCTGACCCTCATCATAATCTTTTTGAGAGACGTTAACAGGCTTGATATTCTTAAGTCCTGGACTGTCTAATTCAGTAGCTCCTGGTTCTCTATAATGGTTATGATTTACAACTCCATATTCTCTTCCTATCTTATCCCAAGCTGTATCTCCTCCTTGTGCTCCACCTGAATGATTAGTTATTTCAGACATTGAGGTAATCTTAGCTGGTTGTGTTGTTGCAGAAGCAGGTTTAGAAGGCATTCCTGCTTCTAGATTAGCAGCTCTTCTAAATGTAAGTGTAATAGTATAGTTAGTAACTGTTTTACCATTAGGTAATGTTATTGGAGGATACTTTTTTGGTTTTTCAGTAACATCAGGAGTAGTATGAACTAAGTTAAATCTACCCTTTCCTTCCATACCAAATGTATATATAGTTCCATTTTTTGTTAATACTTCATTAGTAGGATTATTATTTGCTAGTGTGCCAGGAGCGTATGTAGAATCATAAGTATTGGCAAATGTTTTCTTTCCTTTATTACCGTCCCATATTCCTAATCCAGCATCATTACCTATAGTATATACTACTACAGGATATCCTTCTGCAGATTTAGACTCAGTAGTATCTCTATGAGGATATACATATTCTCCAGGTAAATATATATTACCTATTACAGAATCATAATTAGACATATCTAATCCTAATGAATTTTGTATTTCATTAATTACAGGTTGTAAGTCTGAAATAGGAGGCAAAGAATTACCATTTTGATCATATAAATCATATCCGTAATAAGTTCCACTATCAGCAGGATTATTTTTTATAGGAGCTTTCATAGGACCAATTCCCATTGAAGGATTTCCTTTTCTTCTTCCCCATCTTAATCCATAATGAAACATCATATTAGCATTTCTACCTTTATTTTCTTTAAAAGTTTGAGTTTCTGCTTGAGGTTTTAAAGCATCTATAATTTCTTTTGTTTTTTGTTCTGTAGGATTTGTTTCTACTTGTACTACACCGTAATCAGGAGAAATTGTTTCAATTTTGCCTGCAGGAGTTGTTGCAGAAGTACTACTACTTATATAAGTTAAATTACTAGGTTTAATTTCTAATGCTCTATTAGGGTTAGAGAATCTTACTTTTATATTATTAGCTTGTTTACTATCTTTTACTTGTTCAACAATTCCTTGTTCACCTTTGTATTCTACTGTGTCTCCTACTCTAAAGGCTACATTAGGGTCTACAGCAAATTCAGGTTTTCCATCAGTAAATTCAGTCTTAACAGTATTATTATTACTGTTTATTAAACTCATTGTTTCTTCTAAAGCAGTAGCTAATAAAGAATTTGGTTGTACATCTATACCTAAACTTTTTAATAGTTGTGTTAATAATTTAGTAATCTTATTCCAGAAAGGAGCTCCGTCACTATCATTTATATCATTTAACTTTTTCTGAAAAGCAGCATCTGTAAGAGCCATTGCTACAAATTCGTTTGTATTAATTGCTCCGTAAAACTCTGATATTTCTTCTTTTGTAAATTTTCCTGTTCCTGTAAATTGATCAGAAATAGTATTAGACCAATTTGCTAATCGCTTATCATATGCTTTTTGTGATAATGTTCCATTTTTTAATCTAGAATCTAAATATGTTTTGTAGAAACTATTAAGCTCTTCTAACTTTCCATTATTTTCAAGATTTTTAATGTATTTAATTCGTAATCCATCTAATTTAGCAATTGTTCCTTTTTGCTCATTAGTAAGAGATTTAAAATCTTTATTAACCCAAGAATTTATTAAAGGCGAAGTAAAAGTATGAGTCATTTCGTGAAGAATAACTGTAGCCATTCTATCCATAGAAACATCTTTTAATTTAGAAGTATTTAATGTTAAAGTATTTTTAATACTATTCCAACTTCCTATTCCTTTATTAGGATCAGATATTATATTAAGTTTTAAATCTTCTGGAAAACCTACTTTTTTAAACTCTTCTATAAGTTTTTTATTATAATCAGACACATCTTCAGAAGTTTCTAATTGGAATATAATATCATTAAATTTTTCTAAAGCAGATTTTTTCTTATCTGTTTTAATAGGTCCTATTGTTTGTATTTGAGCAGTGTTATCTGCTATATTAGGATTAAACTCTTTGTTGTCTACTCTATCTTTAGAACTATTTTGAGCGGTTATTGTTTTTGTATTACTAGCATAAATAATTTGTTTTCCTGGAAAGTCATTTCTTCTTTGTAAAGGAATGTTAATATCTTTACTATAGTCGTATTGTTTAAAATTATATTGATCAGCAGTAGTAACAATTCTTTTATACATAGGTGGTCCTGAATAATCAAATTCAAACAGTGCGAATCCTGCAGGAACACTAGGGTCTTTTATACTTACATACTTTGTAAAAAGTTTTTGCCCATCATCTTTATTTACTTTTACCACTAAGCCTCCTTCACTTTTTAATCTAAATGCTGCATTATTAGGTGAAAATTGTTTTAGATTATTAACATTTTTAACTTCTCCAGTAACTTGTCCTAAATTAAATTGATGAGCGTTTTGAGGATAGTTTTGAAAATATTGTCTAGTAAACTTAGAGGGATTTTTATATTTTTTACCCCATGCTTGTTGATAAATTTCTTCAGCTAATCCTCCAAAATTAGTTTCATAACTAAATGTAGTATTACTTAATACTGGTCCAAAATTAGTAGCCTTTAAATAAGCAGTAGGTATATACTTTATAAATTGTCTAGCTTTTTGAGCACCTCCTTCTAAGAAAGCATATAATACTAAATCTTGTGCTAAATTTCTAGTAGTGTAATTACGTCCATTAATTTTTCCATCTGGCCCGTCTCCCGTTAAAAGTTTATTATCATTAAATAGTTTTTGAAACCCTGTATAAACAGGTCTTTCATCTAAATTTTCTCCACTTGCAGCTTCGTAAAATACTCTAGAAATATTTCCATTACTATTTAAATCTGTAGTTAATTTATTTAGAAATGCATTAGAAGTAAACCATTTTTTATTAGAAAAATTAGTAATGATAGTAGCTAATGATTGATTATTTTCTGTATCTATAAATAATCTTTTTCTTTCTTTTTGAGCATTTTCAGTAAATAATCCTAAATCAATATTGCTATAGAAAAAAGATTTCATATTTTCAAATACTTCTTTTTCAAGTTCTAATTCTTGACTAGGAGTTAATTCCCCATTATCTATTTTATAATGATTTATGATATCTGCTATTTGTTCTCTATATCCTAATCTATTATAAGGGAAATACTTATTGTATATAGTATTAGCTAACATAGTACCATAGTAAGAAGCAAATCCTGATACAGTAGTAGGAGTTGTAAATAAACCTTCTTTAAAATCTCCTAATAAATTAGTAGCATTTACTATACTATTAGAAGTTGGTAAACTATTTATTTGAGTTACTTTATTTTTTACTCCTAATAGCGAACTTTCAATACCTTTAGATTCAGTATTAATAGCTGATTGAACAGTTCTTATATCTTTTCCTACTTGATTTAGTCTTAGGAATTTTACTAATAATAGTAATTGATTAACAGCATAATCTGAAACTTTTCCTTCTTCTAATACATTATTAGGGTCTTCATTAAGTTTTAATAAATCTTCTCCAGATAAAGAATCTACTCTATTAACTACTACTAAAAGCTGATCATCGTTTAAATTATTTATATTTTCAACTAGATTATATTTATCTTCTAAAGCATTTTTTACTAAAGTTTCTGCATCAGCATTATATTCACTTAAAGAAGATTTTGCAGTTCTTAACATTTCTACATACTCTATAATTATAGGTTGAGTAAGTAGTCCTGCAATATCTTTAGAATCAAATCCTAATAAAGCTAAAGCTTTAACAACTTCAAAAGTTTCACCATTAATATTTAACTTATCTAATATTTGAGCTTTTTCATTATCCACAGATGCAGATTGTAATGCAGTAATAACATCAGATTTTAGTTTATTACCTACTAAAGTATTTTTATTAGATAAATCTCCTTTACTTAAAGCTTTACCAAATTTAATACTAAATGAATTTGCAGTTAGTAATTCTTTATTACTTAATCCATCTGTAGCCATAGGCTCTGATGGAATAAAATAAACTAAATTTTGATCCTGAGCCATTGCATTAAAGGTAGAATCTAAAGAAAATACTCCTGTACCAGCTTTTCCAGCAGTACCATTAATAAATTTAGTTCTTTGGTAAGTATCAGAAAGTATAGTAGTAACAGGTTTTTGTTTTAGTTTATTTATTCTATCAGCAATTGTTCCTAAATCTCCAAAAGAATCTGGCTTATACATACCTCTTAAAACTTCGTCTGCACTGTTGGCCATAATAGACGCATGGATTTCTATAATATCATTTTGTCTAGAAGCTACATAAGATTTTTTTAGACGAGCTTTTTTTCTAATAGCATTATTTAATCTAGAATTAATAGCACTTTCTTTAAATTCTAAATCAGCTTGTATTCTAAAACCTTTTCCAAGAATATCCGAAGCTTTTTTCTTATCTTCTTCTCTAGTTAATTTATTATTATTTAGATATTCTATTTTTCTATCAATATCTCTATTAAGTAGTTCAAGGTTTTCTTCACTTAAATTAAGCTCTTCTTTAATTGCTTCTATTTCAGTTTCTACTTTCTTTAGTTCTTTATTTATAGTATCTTGATTAGATAAGAAATCATATTTAACTTTTCCATCTTCAAAGTAAGTATTATACATGTAGGTATATAATTTATCTACATCAAAATCAGAACCCATCTGTGCTATAAAATCTCTAGGTGCTAAGATTAAATCTCCTGAACTTTTAGGTAAGAACCCTACTACTTCTATAGCAGCCATTGAGTTAGGTCCTTGAGTAGGTATACGAAAGCCCCATAATTGTAATACTTTTTCTGGAATCCTAGTAGTGTCTAGTAGACCATCTTCTCCTATAAATCTAGAAGCACTCATAAGATTACCTTCTTCATCTCTAAATTTAAAAGGAATCATAATTTGAGCAGGTAACATTTTACCTGTTTTAGGATCTTTACGCATTGGTAATAATCCTTGCTCTTTATCATAGTTTTTAGTAAATACAATACTAGAGTTTTTTAAATCTTCTGTAGCTTCTTCTCCTTGTTTTAATTTAAATCCTTCTTCTGCTCCTAGTACATAAGAATGTCCTGGAAACTTTTGCTTAACAATATTATTACTTACTGCAGCAGTTAGTAAACTTTCAAACTTTTTAGCATAAGGAGATGCCCATAAAGGAATTACAAAATCATCTCCTGCTTCATTTAACTCTAAAGAAGATAACATGTTTAAAGGATATCCTTCTCTAGAACGTATTTCTTTTACAAGTATATCTTTTATTTTAGAAACAGGTACTTGATATCCTGCTTCTACACTACCTTCAACATCTATACCGTATTCTTCTAAAAATTTATCATAACTATTCTTAAAAATTTCTTTATATAGATTATCATAGATTGCTTTTAACTCTTTTCCTTTATAGTTTTTTCCTTTATAACTAAATCCATCTACATCTAAAATATTTAAGAATAAAAGCTTACGTTCTTGTGTTCCTATATTAACTTTAAATTTAGTTTCTTTATAAGGAACATCTTGTTGTATTCTAAAATCTTTTCTATTTAATCTTACGTACTGAGTAGGATTTATATTATCTATATTTATGTTTACATTTCCATCAGCATCAAAAACTTCAATTCCATTTTTAGCGCCTCCTACTTTATTAGCACTACTAAAAGAAGCTCTTACAGTTGTAGGAACTCCGTCACTATTCTTTTCTCCTGAGTCTCTTTGAAATTGTTCTAGTGCTTCTCGTATTTTGTCTATTTCTAAACCAGCTGTTAGTTGAGGTAGTAAGGGAAAACTAGAGGACTTTATATAAAATCTTCTATCTATATTATTTTCTTTTGATACTTTATTTCCTACATACACAGGTTTCATAGGTTGGAATACTAATCCTAAATCAGCATCACTTAATTTTTTTCCTGTGTTTAACAGTTTATAAACTCTATCATATTCTTTTCTAGTAAGTCTTCCTAACTGTTTCATTACATATAAATGCTCTTGCCAAGTAGTATATTCTTGTGCATCAGTAGCTTCTATTCCATCTTTGTTATTTATTGCTTTATAAGCTTTTAAATCTTCTTTAGTTAATAACCCTTTTTTATGTAAACTTTCAATAAACTCTATATTCTTACTAGAAAATTTAGGATCATTTAAGAAAAGTTGGAAGTAAGTATTGTCTTCACTATTAGCTAGTTCCATTCCAGGAGCAATATCTCCCGCAAGACGTTTACCAATATTTACAAAAGTTTCATCTAAGTTTATAGTACCGTCTTCGTTAGTAGTAATTTTTTTAGCATACTGAGCAGGGTCTCCTATAAATAGTTTAAATGTTTCACTATTGGCTATTAGATTATTGAATACATAATCAGCAGCAGCGTAGATAACTTTAGTGTCTTTACCCTTAGCTTTATCAGAAGCTATTTTTTTCATATATTCTCCATTTAAAAAATCAAATTTACTTTGATCATTAAATTGTCCTATACCTAAGTTTTCCCAATCTTCTAATTTTTCTTCTACTAAAGTTTTAAATATGTTTTTAAGCTCTGTTCCTATTTGTGTTCTAGCTTCTTCAGATGTAACATTTTCTAAATTATCTATAGCATGGTCACGTACTGTTTTAACAACGCCTGCTACACTTATTTCTAAAGTATTTAAGGCAGGTAAAAAATAAAAGTAACTTGGCTCATATCCATCAATATTACTATCTTTTTTAGCAGCATTTATTCTGTTAATTTCAGGAAGTACTAAAGCATTAAATAATAAATCAGTAGCTTCTTTATCAATAGTTATATTTTTTGTATTTTCAAAATTTAGATTATATGCTAAGGCATTAACTATCATCATAGTACTCTTATCAGACATGGTAGGATAGAAGAAACTTGCTTTTCTTCTTCCATTTTTTACTGTTGAGTTATGTTGAAAAAGTGCTACTTTAATAAGTTCTTGTTCAGCTGCAGTAAGATTATTTAATTTTCTATTATCCTTAGAAGGACTAAATAACTGTTTTAAAGCTTCTAATGATAAGTAATCTATTCCTAATGTAGTCTTTATAGTAGGGTCTAAAGAAGTTCCGTCATCAGATAATAATTCATTTAACCATAAACTATCTTTAGTAAAACTTATTTCTTTAAGCTCTTTTAATAGTTTTTGGTCATCTGATAATAAATCTCTTACTCTATTTGTTAAATATTTATTATTAGTATATGTGTATACTGTTTTACCTCCTGCATTAAATGAGTTACTATAAGTATTATAAGAATTTTTAGCTTCTAATTTAGCTAAAGCTCTTACAGCACTGTCTCTTAATAAGTCTGCTTCACTTCCTGTTAATATAACTTTTCCGGCTATTGCTTTATTTAATTCTGATGCTAGTGCTTGTATAGGCCCTTTATTACTTTTAATAACTTCATTATAATATAATTTACCATTATTATATAATCTTCCTGCTTTTAAATCTCTATAAGTATTATCAGATAGTACTATTCCAAAATTTCCTAGCCATGTTGATAAATCTTCAAAAGGTATTTCTTTAATTTCTTCTTTTGTTAATTTACCCCACTCTTTAGCTTGGTCTATTAATTTATTTGCTTCGTCTTGGTTATAAATATATTCTCCTGATTTAGCATCTATAGATATTAAATTACTTTGAGTACCTATTCCTTTTAAATTAGAGTTCCAAATAGCCATTATTCTTTTTTGGATAGAAGAAGAATTAGCATTTTGGTCTAATAATTTATAAGTACCGTCTGAGTTTTTTTGCCATAATACAAATCTCATTGTTATAGCATGTTTAGCCATATCACTTACAAACTCATTCTGAATACTCTCATCAGCCTCTTCTAATTTTTTAATTATGTCTTGCATCCAAGGAAAAGCATCTGAGTAATCTTCCATTACTTGTAACATAGTATTATAGTCACTAGGCTGATTAGCTAATATTTCATGAAGAGTATTATAAACAGTATCAAAATCTACTACGGCAGGTAATCCTACACTATTTGTATTTTCAACATCATAATGAGTAAAACCAAAAAATTGTCTAAGTTGTGCAGAAGCAGTTGTTTTAGAGTCTAGAGTAAAATTGAAGTCATCACTAAAACTTGTTCTTTCTAATATTCCTTCATTCTCATCCGCACTAGCTTCTGATACTCTACCAGTTTTTAATACTGATAAATATTCTGCTGTAATTTCTTGTAGTTTTTCAAATTGATCTAAAACTTTATTAACTTTTTCTAATTTACGTTTTAGTCCTTTTTCTTCATAATAACTTTTAACGCCTTCTAAATCTTTTCTTAACCTATTAAAAATAGGTTTAACACTAATAGGACCTTCTTTACCTTCTACTCTTTCATTTTCCGCTTCTTCTATTATTTTTTGAGAAAGAAATCCTACTAAAGAGTTTTGTTCTTCTGTAGAAATCCCTTCAATAATATTAACTGACTCCCCTTCTAAATCTTCTATTTCTGGAGTAAATTCATCATACTCATCGCCATCTTCGTCAACATCTTCTACTGTTAAATCTCCAATTTTTCTTTTAGTAGGAAGAGCAACGTCTTCTTGAGCGTTTAATCTTCTTAAAGCTTCTGTAATGTATTTAAGATATGCTAATAATGTAGGATCATTTGGACTTGCATCTAACTCTTTTCTAAGCTCTTCAAGAGACTCTTCTACCCATTCTTTCCCTTTTTTCATACTATCAACTACAATAGCCTCAAATTGAGCATCTTCTGACACATTTCCAGGACCGTCTTCAGTAACCTCAGTAGTGGGAGCAGTTGGTTTTTGTTCAGCAGCTAACTTCCTAGCTTTTTCAGCATTTTGACCATCTTGTTTTATAGGCTTTCCTGTAGCATTAGATATTACTTCACCATTAGGCATAACAGTAAATTTATATTTTCCTAAAGGCACAACTTTTCCTTCTTTTGTAGTTTGTTGTGTTGGTGTAGCTACAGGTTTTGGTTTTGCAGGAAGTACAGGTAATTCTACTCCTTCTGTAGAAAAATGTATAGCAGGTTGAATAGTATAAATCCAATCAGGATTTTCATCTGTTCCTATATTTGCTGAAAATATATTTGTTTGAAACTGTGTTTTTACAAATTCACTATAACTAGAAATAGTGTTAGTAGTATTATCATCATTTAATAGTACTACAGGCTTATCTGCTTTTAAATGTTGTTTACTTGCATTTGTTTTTAAAGAGCTTATTTGTTTTTTACTATCAAATAAAAAATCTTTTAATTGTAAAAGACCGTTAGCATTGCTTTTAAAATTTTGACTTAATGTTATAGCTTTAGTAGCTCCTCCTATGTTTACACCAGGTTTTCCAAATTGTATGTTGTTACCTGTTACAGCTATAATACCATTATCACTAGTAAATTTTTTAGTACTACTAGTTAAAATATTTTCTAAAGTCACTCCTTTTTCTACAGGAAATAAATAAGTAAACTGTTTTAGATATTCTCTTAATCCATTTATACTTGCAATATTAATTCCATCTTCAGCTCCAGGACTTGATTTAGTAGCTTCAAAAATAGCATTAACAATAGGGTTATCAGTATTATATTCATCTCCTGCTGCTAAATGAGCTTCTATAGCTTTATACATAGTATTAGCTACTTGTTTAGAAAGGCTCATTCTACTTAAAGGTATTGCTACACTTTTCCCTTTAGCAAGTCTTACAATAGCATATGCTCCTCCATTTCTAGGATTTTTTCCTGTAATAGTTCCTTCAATAGGTTTACCATTAGTAACAAAAGTATTATCTCCATCAGAAGTACCTATACCTAAAACTAGATTTTCATCAGGCATAACCTCTGATACAGGAAAGTTTTCATTATTCTTAGTACGTAATAGTACTCCAGGACTTCTGGATTCTATTTCTGTTGTCCATTCTCCTTTTGTAATTACATGAGTTCTTAATAATACTAGAGACTCTCTAGCTATATCTAACTTAATTTCTGATCCTTCTAAATTTTGACCATTAATCCAAGCAGTATCGTGCATGTAAAATACTAAATCTCCATTATTGTCTACTGCTTTAATAGGAACTTCATTTAAATATTCAGGACTTGCTTTATAATCTTCTCCTTCTTTTACACTTGCTTTAATTTCTTGTAATCTAGCTTGCCACTCTACAGTTTCTTTTGTAGTAGAGTCTGATTTATAAACAGGGCCTGAATAATTTTCATCAACTGAAAAAGTTACTTTAGTACTTGGAAGTAGGTTATTAGGATTTAAAAGTATTTTTAAAGGAGTGCTCGATATAATCTCATTACTTACTTCTTCTCTAGAAAGTGTATCATTCTCATCTATTTGATTATAATTTTTACTTAAAGAAGCTGCTGAGTTAGGACCGTCTTCTGCTTGTGTTCGTTCATATGTTATTACTTTATTATCAACAGTTGTTCCTTTACTTTTACCTTCATTCGCTACTTCTGATATAGTTTGGCTTTTTTCAGCTTCTACTCTTTCAGTCTCTTCATTATTACTTTCGTATTCAGGAGCAACTTTTCCTCTTTCTATATCATTTTGCTCGTCAGTATTATTAACGTTCTCAGTAGCTACATTACCTGCTCCTGGTATAGGATTTACAGGAGTTCCTCCTGCTAATGCTGTTGCTTTGCTAGTAGTTAAATTAGATAGCTCTTCTTTATCTTCTCCAGATAAAATATCAGATTTTTCAAATTCGTTTCTAAGAGCTAATAAAGCATCAGGACTTGTAGCACTTGTAATTTGATTTTTAAAATTTTGTTTTAAAGTTTCTTTTTTCTTTAACTGAGCTGCTTCTTTTTCAGCAGTTTTAATACTATCTATTTTTTTATTAATGCTATTTTTTATTTCTTCATTATCAGGATATTCTGATAACATATTTTCAAGTTTAGCAATAGAATCAGTAGCTTCAATATTAGATAAAATTTCTTTTTGTCTAGCTTTTGCTTCTTCTTTTTTAATAAATTCTTTTTGATATTTTTTAGAAGTAATAGTATCAAACTCTTCTTGATTTTTTACAGTTTCATTTTCAACCTCATCTAATCTTTCTGCATAATCTTGTTGAACCTTATAAGTATTAGTGCTTTCGACTTCTTTTATAAAGTCTTCGTACATTTTTTTATCTTCTGCAGTAGCACCTTCTATAGGACCTTGTCCTAAATTATCAAGAGAGTATACTGGAGAATTTCCGTTAGAGTCTTTATATTTTTTAGAAATTTGATTAGCAGCATCTCTAAGATTATTATCAGCTTCTGATTTTAATTCTGTATAATTATCTTTTAATCTATTAATACGAATAGTATTAGCTCTATTATGAAATATCTCACTAACATTTGCTAAGTCTTCATGGTTATTATATACATCTTCTAGTGCTCCAATATCTTTTACAATTTGGTCTACTTTTTGTTTATAATCTTTTCCATGTTTATCTTTCATTTCTAAAGGATCTGCCTCTTTAATGGAGTTATAAAGATCTACTAATTTTTGAGTAGTGCCTGATTCAAATGCTTTTAGTACTTGATTTTCAAACATCTGCTCTTGAGTTTCTTTTAGAATAGTTTGAGCATCTTCTTGATCTTTTTCTGAAGAATTAGGATCATTTAAAGTACGTATTGCAGCTTGTCTTTTATTCTCCCATCCTATTTGTTGTTTAATATCGAATAAAGCTTCAGAAACATTTACGCCTTTTGCTTCCATTTCTTTGATAACCTCTTGTTGTTGAGCGTATCTATTTTTAGTTTGTTGATTAGCAGATATTCTATTACCATCTTTATCTTTAACAGATCCTGGACCGTATTTAGAATATTGTAAAGCAGTTGTTCCTCCTGTTTGTGCCATACCTCCAATAGCTCCTAAGAAAGCTGCCTCAAAACCTTCCATAGTTTGAATATCTTCTAAAGCATCGTTAAATCCATATTCTTGTCCTAGTCCAGTAGCTTTACCTGCTTTTTCAGCAACAAGATTAATTAATTCTTCTACTCCTTCTTGACCGGCTTCTCCTAATATTTTACCTGCTGCATTTAATTTAGAAGGGGCTTTTATAATTTTACTACTAAACTTCATAGGTTGAAGAAAAGCATGCGCAGAAGTTAGATTAAGTAAAATATTAATTCTATTAATATTCATTGTAGTAGCGGCAGCTGCTCCAGCAGCTTCCTTAGCTTCTTCTATAGAATATCCTTTATCTAATCTATCTTGTTTAATTTCTCTGTACACTCCTGTAGCCTCTAATACTGCTTCAGATTGATTTAACATAGTAGCAGTCATCAAAGTTTCTCCTGCTTTTAAAAGTCTTTTAGATGCTTCAGCACCTTTTGCTCCTCCTCCTAAAACAGCTCTTGCAAGTTTTTGGCCTTGTAATAGTTTAGGAATAGTTTTTAATCCAAGAGACACTCCTTTTGCAACTCCAAATCCTTGTGCTAAAAAAGCTCCTACTGATTCTACTAAACCTTCTCCTCTAGATGCCCACCATGCAAAATCTCCCATCTGCATAAACTCATCAGGATTTTCTTCGTAAATACCAAAATCTTCGCTACTTTGTTCTTTTATATCAGCTGCCCAGTTTACTAATTGATTATTAGCAGCATGTTCTGCATCCCAATAACCTTGTATATCTAACATAGAGGCAAATCCTCCCATTATTTGAGGAACTATGTTAACTCCTAACCTTTTAAAAGCATTTCCTGTTTGTTCCCATCTTGTCTGATTCTGAGCTCTATACTGATTTAGTTGCTCCATACTATAATTACCACTTTTTAGTATAGCAGGATTTATATATTCTTTGTACTTATCGTCCCATCCTTGCTGTCTGTATCCGTGGGAGGCATCTAAATCTGTTATTCCTATATCTGGAATTTGTAAGTTTCTTGTAGTATCGTGATTATATTGAGGATCATTGTACATGTCCTCAACTAATTCATTTATAGGTTTCCCCACTGGGGCTTTTTCTCCTGTTACAGTATCAATTTTTTGTTTTTTCGCCATCTTACAAAGATAATATTTTATTTTTATTTAAGAATACTACATTATTCAATATAAGTAGGTATAGTAGTAGGACCTTTTCCTTTAGCTGCTCCTAAAAATGCTTGAGAAAGATATGTTTTAGCTTGTCCTGCAGTTTCAAATTCTAGTTTTTTATTAGTATTAGCATTTATTAAGTATCCTGTTTGGCCTGTTCCACCACTTTTAATTCGTATTACTTTATTTCCTTCACTATCTTTTTCTATAACAGTAGTCATATATATTCCATCTGCATTTGAACCAGCTACAGGAATTTTATCTAAAACTATACTACCTCCATCAGGTATATTTACAGCATCTGCATAAATATTATTTAAAGTATTGCTAGAATATCTTTCATCAAAACGCATTTTATAAGCAGAATCTCTTACAAGGTCCCCCATTTGACTATTATCTGCTCCTTCTATAAGAGCATCAGTTACTTGTCTTTCTAAAACATTTGTTTCCATACTTGGACTAAAGTCTACATAAACACTTTCTTCTATTTTTTCACCACCTACTTCATAAATATAATCTACTTCAAACATTAGCTTATCTCCAATCATAGAAGGAGTAAAATTACCACCTTCTTTAAGTTTAGCAGTAAATGTTCCATTTTTATTTTCACCATCTTTATCAGTGCTGCCTTCAAAGCCAGGAATATCTTCCCAACTTTCTCCAAAAACAGGAGTCATTAAATTTAGTAAATCATCTGTTCCTCCAAAAATCTCTTCCATACGTTTTTCTATTTTACTATTTCCTACGTAAGCAGTTATTTGACTTTCTTTTAGATATTTTTCAGGATCTTGTTCTACTACAAATTGTTTATGTCTTTCAAAAGCATCAGCAACATTAACTTGATTTTCTCTTTTATTAACTCCTCCTTTTCTTTCATCATTAGAATAATTAAAAAGATTACTAGGATTTATTTTAGCTTGTTTACTTGCTTTACCTTTCCCTTGTCTATCATTCCATTTTTTTCTTTCATCTTCTATAAAATCTTCCATACTAGTAAACATAGGCTTATCCCATTTACTTATTGTAGAAGGATCAAATTGTTTAATATTTCCAGTAGTTTCCCAATCATATCCTTTTGTTACAGCATCTTGTGCACTTTTGTATCCTGCTAATTGTGCTACTTCATTATAAGTCATAGCTCCTTTTTTATCTAATCCCCATTCTGCAGGATCAAACACTGTTCCTAAGTGAGCTATTGAAGGACTGGCTGAGGTAGAAGTGGCTGTATCAAAAAATTGTGGTTTCTTATCTCCTATTGTATTAAAAAACTCTTTTGTTTTTCCTTCTTCTAAATAGGTATCAGCTATTGCTTTTTTATATGATTTTAAATTACTTAAATGAGTAGTTTGTTGTCCTAAAGCAGTAACACTTTTATCTAAACTGCTTAATGCTTTTGGATTTTCAGTAAACTCATTAAATAAACTATTAGCATAAGCATCGTTTAATTCTATTCCATATCCTTTTAAATCTTCTTTAAACCCATTAATATTATCTTTATTATCGTCAAAAGATTGTAATATGTGATTCATTTGTCCTGTATACACTTCAGGAGATTTTGCAAAAGCAGCTAAATTATTTTTAGTAAGTTCTTCAGGGCTTAGGCTTAAATTACTATTTTCTTCAGGGTTTATTAAATTATCTAATATATTAAATGACATAGGAGACTCTTCTGCGTTTATTAACTTTTCAGCATTAACAGCTATTTGCTGTTCAGTATTAGTCATAGTTGTATTTAAATCTTTTACTGGATTCTTTTTCAATCCTTTATTAATTACACTTATTCCTGACATAGAAAGAGCATTGTCACTTTTGCCTTTACCTTTGCCTGTTGCTCCATATACTTGATAATCTAAATCCGTATAAGCATATATATCTCCCATAGCAGAGGCCTCATTCATAAGTCTACTATTTACTGCATTATTTCTTAATAACATATCTTCAGTACCAGTAGCATTTTGATTATAACTATTTTCAAGATTAGTTTTAGCACTATTTAATTGGTTTATTTGATTTTGATAAGCTTCTACATCAGCACTTTTTATATTTCCTTTTGTTTGCCCATCAGTAATAACTTTTTGTAATGTAGCTATCTGAGAATCATATTTATCAACAGTATCATTATAAATAGTAGTCTTAAAATTAGGATTTAATCTACTAGCCCTAACTTCTAAATCTGCTTTATTATCTAAATATTCTTTAAATCTATCAGAGTTAATTAAAGCATTATAAGTCGCATCTCTTATATCACTTTTTGAGTTATCTTCTAGTACTTTTTTTATTAATCTATCTTTATTTTCAGCATCTAAAAGTCCTTCTTGCGATAAATGTTTTAAGTGTGCTATACTATCTGCTTTATTAGCTTTAGCCATTTTATCAGCATATTTAGATATTTCTTTATCCATGTTATCAGAAACATTAGCAAGTCCTATTTGATTATAATTTCCAGTACTAGTGTCATACTTAGTGCCTCCCTTTTTATCAAATTCTCCTAAAGAAACTTGTAATGCTATGTCTGCATCTCCTTGACTAATTTTTCCTTTATTTACTCTTTTTTGTAAATCAGCTTTATGTTGTTGATACTGAGCATAATTTTGTTGATGAGATTGTATTTCATCAGAAGTAGTATAAAATTTATTTAGTTTTGCTAATTTTCTAGAAGCAGAGCGAAAGTCTTTGGTATTTAATAAATCCTTAGACATCTCATCTAAAGATGCTTGAAGAGCTTCTTTCTTTTTCTTTACTACTTCACTATCAGTATCTAATGCTTTTATATCAAAAGATGCATTATCTATTAACGCTGTTTGTTGGTCATAAGCAGCTTGTTGTTGAGCAAGAGGCTGTGCTAATACGCCTACATTAATAGGTTGATATTTATACCTTACAGGTCTTGAGTATGGATTTGCCATTTTTTAAATTATTTTATCCTTTATTTTTTTTATTTAAACCTAGCCAATTTTTATTAGGATCTTTTTGCCATTTATAAAATTGTGCGTAGTCAGGAGAAACTGTAGGTAGGTAAGTATTAGTCATAAATTTATTTTGTCGGTTACCTTGATATACATCAGCTATTTGTCCTATACCTGTTCCTATCATACCTTTTTTAGCAGCTTCAGTCCTAGCAGCATAGTCTTGTTCTCTAAATCCTAATTGTGCATTTTGGGCAGCAATTTGAGCATTTTGCGCAGCAGTTTGATTGCCTATTTGAGCATTTGCATTTTGTTCTTGTTGGTCTATACCTGACATACCTTGTAGGTATTTTAAATAAGTAGCTTGCATATTAGCTAAATAATTACCACCTCCAGCATTACCTGCTACATTTTTAGTTGCAGCTTGTTGAGCAGCTAATAGTCTTTCATTAGCTTTTCTAGATTCATCTAAACTTATGTATTTAGCTGATATTGGATCTACTCTATCTAACTTTAATTTATCATCTTTTCCTAGTCCCATAGCTATATTAGCTATTCCAGGAGCGGCTCCTATCATATTTTCTAATAATGTAGGCTTAAGATATTGGTTTTCTCTAACAGTATCATCTAAATCTTGAGTATAGTCGTATCCATCTTCTATCCAATCTTTAGGGTCCCATTCTTTAAAATTAGATTTAGGAGCATCTGCAAACATTTCTGCTTCAGTCTGAGCATCTAACTCTGCTTCTTCTAATTTATCTGTATCTATATCTTCTATAGGTTTACTAGGATTTAAATTCCCAGGAGCATTATTAGTAGGAGCATTAGTAGTAGTATTAGAAACAGGAGGAGAAGTAACTGTATTAGTAGCTTTATTTTCTTCTAAATTTTTAGTTAATCTTTCATCAAGCATTTTATCTCTTTCTGCAGGATCCATTGCTAATAAAGTTTTAAGAACAGTTTCTGGAGTTTTATTAAGTTTTAAAGCTTGTTCACTAACTACTTCATCTAATACTGCTTGTTTTTCTTCCATTAATTTTTGCTCTTCTTCTGTAGGCAGAAAACTTGTACCTGCAGCACTGAGTAATTTTTTTCTTTCTTCTTCAGGAAGAGCATCAAACGCAGCTTGTCCCATATTATTTATTTTATCTTGAGCAATACTTTTTTGAGCAAATGGTGAGTCCTCATCTCTCCATTCCCCATTTTCATAATATACT
>Ga0233412_10000497_pt1 | contig 22791 bp, 35 predicted proteins | sample Na_anoxic_4_MG_FD_180667 | JGI IMG/M metagenome (GOLD analysis project Ga0233412, IMG submission 180667) | Seawater microbial communities from Saanich Inlet, British Columbia, Canada - Na_anoxic_4_MG | ecosystem: Environmental > Aquatic > Marine > Inlet | place: Canada: British Columbia...
TTTAGATTTCTTCTATTGTAACCTTGATTGATTTACCTACAAGTTTTTCAAAATTTGCTTTCTGATCTGCAGGGATTTCTATAAGTCGCCTTTCTGCTTGTTTTACTATTTTTGAAACTATTTGATTTGATTTCATAACTATTCAGTTGAACACGTTTGTATATATACTATTTGTTAAACCATGCTTGCACACGCTTGCACACTACCTTTAAGTAATAGTACTAATAATACTTAGTATGAACACAACACAGCAATACATAGCATGCGAAAAATGTGCTAATGAATGGAAAAAAGAAATTGATGCTTGTGAAGCCAACAACATTAATTATGAAAAACATTTCAAAATAGATCTTAGTAAATACAATAATGGATATATTTACAATGGTGTATTTGCAATTAAGGCCTTAAAGATCTTAAATCTTAACGATTCAAACAGATGCCGAATTTGTGAGAAGGAAATAAGAAACAATTCCTTAATTGGTGGTAATGATTTCCTTTACCATAGTAGTTGTTTCTATTCCCATTTTGGACACATTGATTAAAATGGAAATTCATAATAAAAAATTCAAAGAACGCCAAGAAGAAAAAAAGGCAGCCTTTGAAGCACTAGCAGAAAAAAACCATGATGCAGCAAATTCAGAATTTGAGCATGGTAGAAAAATGGCAGATCAAATTCCATTCGGGCAACCGATTTTAGTTGGCCACCATTCAGAAAAGGCAGATCGCAGATTTAGAAGTAAGATCTCTAGAAGCACAGAAAAGGCCATTGAGTTAAAAGACAAAGCCCGCCATTATGACGACAAAGTAAAATCCATAGAAAGAAACACCGACATAAGAACGGATGATCCAGAAGCTGTTAAACTGCTTAAAGAAAAACTTGCAAAAAAAGAAGCCTTGATTTTACAAATCAAAGAGCATAACAAAAAATGTAATAATGTTATTGTTCTAAATGGCTTTCAATTTGCCAACGGATTACACATTAGCAACAGCAACGGAAATTACAAAACATATGCCATCATAAAAGAGGACCAAAGCATTGAATGGATCGCAAAAAGATTTCCTGTAGAAATCAAAACAAGAATTGAAAACTATGTTAAAACTGGAAACTTTGAAAATCCAGAACTAACAAAGGAAAATACAAAATTACCTGCATACCATTTGACAAACCTTAATGCAGAAAAATCCCGCATTAAGAAAAGAATTGAAGAAATTCAAAAACTTGAAGCCTTAGATGATGTTGAAGAGTCCTTTAACGGAATCCGAGTTTTTACAGATGAAGGAAGAATTAAAATCGATTTCGGTTTTAAGCCAAGTGAGGAAATCAGAACCGAATTAAAACGCTATGGCTTTAGGTGGAGTCCAAGAAATGAAACATGGCAGGCCTACATTCATAGACACACAATAGAGAAGGCTAAAGAAGTGGCTAAGGGGGCTGCAGCATGACCGCCCTTCAATACGTCATAATTGTAGAAGCCCTAACAGCAGAAATTGAGAGGTTGTTAAAATGACTAAGTGTATAGTATGCAGTAAAAAAATTGATGGGATCTCTTTTTGTTCTGAAAAATGTTTTTTGATTAGAAAAAAACGATTTGATAAGTTTGGGGATGTGTCCTAATGACACGTTCAGGTTTAAAACCAATTCATTCAAGCAAGTTAGTTGGCCGAATGGTTAACGGAGTTCCAAAAGGAACACGATCCTATATAGCTGCCAAAACTAGAGAATTGAAAGAAGAAGAAATCAATAAAAAATTAGACATAGAACTTGCTAAGATTTTAGAATTTAGATTTTTAAAAAAAGGGGAAAAACAAGTAGAATGACGGATTTAGGATGGTGTTTAGATTGCCGAGAATATGGCCAATTATTTTTATGGGTTTCTAAAAAAACTAAACACGAATATTGGATCTGTAAAAAGTGCCATGAATCAATTTTGAAGTATGAGGATGAATCCTAATGACTCCAGAAGAAAAAAGAGAATATCATAAACAGTATAGAGAAAAAAACAAACATGCCATATACTTGAATAAAAAAGAATACAGGGAAAAGAACAAAGAGAAACTAAAAGCAAAAAAAGCAGCATACCACAACAAAATAAAACATACTGCAAAATACAAAGAACAGATAAGAAAGTACAAGGAAAAAAATAGAGATAGATTATTACAGAAAAAAAGAGAATGGCATTGGAGTAATAGAGAAAGGATATTACAGCAAAAAAGAGAATACTCTAAAAAACACATGGCCAAACGAGTAGCCTATGCTAAAGCATACAACGAAAGAAAGCCCGAAGTAAAATTAGCATCTACAAAAAAATCTCTAACAAAGTTTGGAAAACCATTTAATCTAAAGTGGGAAGAATACGCATGGGCTTTATTAGCATGGGGTAAAACTGTTAGAAAAATTCATGGTGCAAAGTGTGGGGTATGTGGATCAAATGAGGGATTAAACACCCATCATATATTGTTCAAAACATACTTTCCAGAACTTTCTTTGAATGAAAATAATGGAATCCCATTATGCAAGGTTCATCATAAAGAAGTTCATAGATTGAATCCCATCTATAAAACGAGGGCTGCAGCAGCATGACACACCGCCAACAAGAAGGATTGATCTTAGAATTAGGGGATGTTGATACGGACATTTGTAACCGCATGCGAAACATCATTGGGGCTAAATGGGATGCCCCTTCGTTACAGCATGAAGTTGAAAAACTGATGCAGCAACGAGAATTAATAATAGAAGAAATAAGAGAGATCACACCATTACGCTAATCATAACTGATTAGGATAGGGGGTTCTTAGTTGTGTTCGAGCCTTCTATTTTTTATACTGCTAATTATTTACTAAGTATGTGGGCTTTGCAAATAGATGGGATGAAAAGGAGAAAAAACACAAACTACGATTCAAACTCCTTAGACTAGCAGGCCTTACAACGATATTCTTTTTTGCTATACTTGGTGCGGAATATTTGGTTAAAATCCTTATTGGTGTTTATCCTTAAATATGCTAAGTGTTTGCTAAGTGTTATGTGTAATAAATGCAATAAGAAAAATCACAACATTGAGAATCTAGGCGATTCTTATTATTCAAACTCTGTAAAGAAAAATTTGAGGTGGAACTAATTGGGTAAAGCAGGATTCTGTGATAGATGTAACAAGCATCTGGATGATATTTCAGATCATCTAAAGCAGCATAGCGATTTATCTTTCTATGATGAATCTTTCAAGAAATCCCTAAAATGGAGTTAGTTTGTGTTTGCTGCAACAAGAAAGCAAGTCAATTATGTTACTATCTTTGTCAAAACTGTTACACCCATGTTAAGCCATGTCAAACAATTACAAGATAGGAAGAAATTTTGAGTATTCCACTATGTCATTTTTACGCAAGCATGGATATTACTGTATTAGATCGTATGGCTCTAAGGGTGTGTTTGATGTTATCGCAGTTCCACCACAAATTAATACATTAAGGGATTACCCGCAAGGCACGCTATTAATTCAATGTAAGACTAACGGGTATGTTCCCCCTGCAGAACGTGAAAGGTTATCTGCATGCAAGTATGAGGGAACTGCAATTATCGTTTACAAGGATAAGAATAAAAAAAAGGCTTGGCGACATGTATAAGATTTGTTACTTTTGTTTGGAAGTAAAACCTACTTTTGTAGATCCTCAAAGCGGCCAACGCATCTGTAATGATTGCTTTGGTGGCAGGTACAAAAAGAAATCAGATCCAGTAGTATTATCATTTAAGGACTTGAAAGATTTCTTAGAGAAGAATTGGTAAAAACTGCACTAGTTGCACTCCTATATAGGCCGCCATTTTTGGCTAGAAAATTTAAAGTATAATTAAGTACAGTTAATTAGCCTCAATAGGCATAATACCACGCCTAGTTTAGGCGTATGCCTATTTTTTCAAATCCAAAAAATAAAAAAATTAATTTTAGCTAAAGTATTACCGCTTTTACCCCCCTGTATTCGTGCCTATTTTGACACCCCTTAGAACTTTAAGAATATGTAGGAAACTAAGAAACAAAATTTTTTCTAGTGATAAACATATAATTTATTATTATTATGTTTTTTTATAAAAAAATTAAGGTGTCCTATAGCCTTATGTACGCATTTACTATCTCTATACTAAATGACTATCAAGCAGGCAACTGATTATGATTTAGTGGCAGGAATACTATTGGGTGGATATATGAAAGCAATCGGAACTAACGAATGGCGGAAAGCCATTCATATTATGAACTTAATGAATAGTTCTCTAACTCCAAACTTTAGAATCAACGACTTACCAAAGTTTGATGTACCAACAACAGTAGATGGAGATACTTACTACATGGACTATGCTATGGAATATTGCGAAAAGTATATGCCGCTTATCCTACAGGCCAACGCATTGGAGAGATTGAAGTTGTACCAATCTTACAAGAACGCAGAATGACAGGGATTAGCTTAGCTGAGTTAGATCAGCAGCAATCGTTGAAAGAACCAACGGGTTTTCAGGGTACGACATTTTACATGCACAAAGGTGAAAAAATTCCAATTCTTAAAAAAACATGGATTGCAAAACTGGCATCAGTAATTATTAGAAAGACAGAAAGAAGCGACAAAACTTACACTTCTGTTTTACTTTCTGGGAAATCCGAATCTGGAAAAAGTACGGTTACAACAACGTTATGCCATAGATTATCTTGCATGACTAATTCACCGTTTGTCATAAAATGGTTTTATGGAAAAGATTTGGGAAACCTTGACAAGATCTTAAAGGATTTGCCAAAGGGGTTAAGGTACATTTTGATCTTTGATGATGTTTCGTATATCCTTGACATGGAAGATGCCAAGAGGAAAAAAGAATTGGTGTCCGCACTCACTACAATCAGGCACACTTTGGGGGGAAAAGTAATAACATTTTTCAATATTCACTATCAAAAGGCATTACCGCCTGCACTTAGAGATGCTGATTTTCGTATCTTAACTAGCATGTCAGATCAGGATGCTGCAAACTGGAAAAATACTTTTGGATGGGATATGGCCAACAGATCAGCAATTTATCGATTTCAAAAACAATATGTAACAAGTACCCAAGAAGGTTATTTTTTTGTAAATGGATTAGAAGAAGGCAGAAACTATAGATACAAGGATTCTGATCCTATGAGAGTGGCATTATGTTCAACGGGTGTGGGGGTTAGAAGTTTGGTTTATCCAAAAGAAGAATGTCAACTATGTCTATCACCTAAAGAGCAACGCAAGGACAAAAAGAACGCCCGAACCGTATATGATGAACTAGTGTATAAAATGAAGAACGGTAAAAGGCGAGCTGACACATCAAAGGCAACTGCTTTAAAATATTGGGCTTACTTTACAATGGCCGAGAAGAAGGCTTTATCTGCCTCTGCACTTTCTGCAATAACACAAGTGCGAAAAAAAGTATCGGAACATGGTATAGATATGGATGAACTTGCAAAAGTGATAAAAGACGAGAATAAAAAAACTTCATAACTTAGTATAGAATTAGTAAATTGTGTTAGATTTAGGCCTTTTCATCATACTATTCACAATGAGTTTAGGATTTCTTGTATTTACTTTAATTAGAAATCTTGGTACTGTCTCTTTTATATTTAGAATATTTGCGTTTTTACTTTTCTTGATCTTGGCAATATTCCTAGCTACAGGCCAAGACGTAGGAACGCAAACTGATAGGGTAGAAATAACAAATCATCCTGATGGTACTATTACTAATGCAACAACACAGGAAACAAAACTGTTTATCAATTCCGCAAATGGATCATGGCTAGGATGGGTATTCTTTGGTTTAGCCTTGTTTACTGCAATTCTGTTTATACGGGATATGTACGGGTAATAGTGGTTAATCATGGCTATGTACAAGACATTTCTGAGCATCTACATTTTCCTAATGTGTGTCAATGGGTTTGTAATGATAGTAGAGGTATCAACTGATACAGGCCTTGCAAAGCCATTTGATTTTCAAAAGCATTGTCATAATGTTTTAGATCAACCTATAGGTATTACAAACTCTACGGGCTTTTTTGGCACTTATAATAGTGAAATTGAATGTACTACTGCAGTATCTACCTATACTTGGCATACCCTAAATTTTGATGTGGATGAACCCTCTATGCAAATTATGACAAGTAATGGAAATTTTATCACTTCAACTACTAATTCAACTTATGTTAGTAATCCTCTAGCCCTACTTGCAGGAGAATTAATGATTTGGGATGCAATATGGGGCTTTTGGAATGTAATAACTGCAGGATCTATGTTTAGCGTACTTGAAACATTTGGAATCCCTGACATATTTGTAACTGTAATGCAAAGCATCATGGGGGTGTATTTGGCCTTGACTATCCTGAGTATAAAGTGGCAATTCTAATAATTTTTTATATACGCTACTAAGGGATTGCTAAGTATCATGTTCGGTATGGACAACATAATGGGAGTTATTTATCTCGTTGTTGCACTTCTGATTTCTGTGATAGTATTACAAGCATTCGATTCAGTTATCGATTGTGATACACTTACAGCAACAGGTGTAGCAGGCGGGGCAGCAACTCCTGCAAGTACAACCTGTAACGCCATTAAAGATAACGGATGGTTAGTATTGGGAATCTTCCCAGTAGTATTAATCCTACAAGTCTTGGGTGTCTTTAGAGGTATCTTTAGCGGTCAACAATAAACAAACCACTAAGATTTCTTTTTTATTTTTATATGAGTGCTAATGCTAATTAGTAGTCTTGATTCAGATTATCTTACGTGGAATATTTGCCATGTTCTTCTCAACTATTGTTTACTTTGTTTCCATGCCAATGCTTTATGAGATTGCATTTGAATGGACATTCTGGGTTGGTGCAACACCTGAGCAATTAGTAATTCGTGATAACCTATATGGTGTGTTCATTATATTACCCGCCCTTTGGATCGGAATTATATTGTTCTGGATGTATAGTGCAGCATCAAGAAAAGATGTGGATGCGTATGTATGATGAAAATCCTTCTTGGCCTTTTTGTCTTACTGTTAATCCCTGCTAGTGCAGCATTTGCACAAACTGATCTCATAGAAATAATTCCCTCAAATGATATTGTTTTTGATATTGTAGAAATTAACGAATTTATTGATCAACCGTCTTATTCCCCTGCCATGATCCATTCGTGGCTTGATGAAAATGACGAACCCGTAAATGATTATTATTGGCAATATGTTAATCTTGAAAAACCTGATGCCCCTTTTCCTATTCCAAATGAAGCACAATTAACTAGCGGGGATAATATGTTCTATTATTTATCAGATGATGACACCACAATATCAATATCAAATAAAGATCCTAATGCGGAACATTTTTCATTTAATAGAAATAGTTGTACTGTAAATTTACAAGACAGTTTAGGGGAAACTATTGTAGATGAAAATTGGATCGTTTACTCTGCTGAATGGTTAAGTGATGCTTGGATTCCAATGCCCGTAAATGGTGAAACTTGTACAAGTCAAATTTTTAATGATTCATCTGGAGTTTACATTAATACAATAAAAGAAAATGATTTGGGAATTTTTGCGGTTTCATATATTTACACACAGGGGGGTTTAGAATCTACAATATCCTATCATAACAATGATGAATCCACACAGGGAACAATAGATGAAAATGACAATATATTGACGGGTACACCTTACAAATTTGGATTTACACAAACAGTAAATGATTTAGATGTAACAGGGGTTGAGGGGTTTGCATCTTATACTGAATTAGAGGATATATTGGAAACTGATTCATATTATTACACGTTTAAAGATTCTAAAGAAAAATTATGGGGAATTTATGAGGGTGAAAACTTTACCTACTTTGATTTTAAATTTGCAAAAGAACCAACTGATTTTGAAAGTGTATTAAGTATTGATCCCGTATGGTCGAGCCAATGGACACAACCATCATCTATCGATTATCCTAGAACTTTTGATTTTGATAGTAATAATGATTTATGGACAAATGATTATACGGGAACTTCCTCAAAAATATATGAACTTGATTCAACAACGGGTAATGTAATTTCATCATTCAACTCAATAAGACACATGAAAGGTGGTGTAGAAGTACAGGGATCTTATATTTATGGATCTGCATATTCTGACAATGGTATAAAGCGGTGGAGTCAAAGCGGTGGTAGTTATTCTAATACCCAAACTCAATATCGCCCTTATGGCTTTGACTTTGATAGTATTGGTAATGTATGTTGGTTAGATTATACGGGTTCACATGGTGAATGTAGCGGTGCAGGGTATAGACCTGCTTACAATGTTGGACCATATCCTCACGCCCTTGCGGTAAATCATGCAAGTAACAATGATGTATGGATTACAGATAGTAATGGTGTATTATGGAAGTTTCCAATTAATAGCGGTAGTGGTACACAAATTGCCACAGGTATAACTAGCGGGGTGTCTTTGATAGATATGGATTCGACAGGGTTAGTTTATTTTTTAAATAAAGGTACAGGGGAAGTTGATATTTATAGTGCGGGTGGTACATATCAAACATCTTTTGGAAGCATTGGAACGGGTACAGGTCAATGGGCTTCACCTGATTTTCTTAAAGTAGATAAAAATGATGACATTTGGATTGCAGATTATATCGCCCCATACAATACTATATTTTATAAATTTAGTAATCCACCCCCTGCCGCACCAACCGCCCCGCAAACTTTAACGACTTCTCAAAGTGTGGCAAATGAAATTATTCTAAACTATTTAGCCCCTTCATCAAGTGGAACAGCTCCAATTACAAATTATAAAATCTATTTGGGGGGAACTTTGATTGATACTATTGGTAATGTCTTAACTTATACCGATACTATCAGCGGTTCAGAAATCGGATCAGGTCTTACATATTCCGTAAAGGCAGTTAATTCCGTTGGAGATTCCCCCGCATCAAATAATTCTTTTATCACAGCATGGGATGTTCCTGATGCACCCGTATCATTTCAGGCAGTAACGGGATTTCCGATTACAATGTCATACGTTACACCATTATCAGATGATGTGATTACAGGCTACAAAATTTATCGCGATAGTGTTTTAATTGATACTTTGGGTGTAGTTAATAGTTATACAGATAATACAACAGTTTCAGGAAATTCTTATGTTTATTCTGCAACTGCATTAAGTGCAGTTGGTGAATCCTCACAAAGTAACACAAGTACAGCTACAGCAGGGATTGCACCTGATGCACCTACAATTAGTTTGGCAATCAATGATGTAAATGCAACTCCGTTAGATATTGAAATTTCCATATCTCATGGCACATCTATGGGTTCTGGAACATTTAGTAATTTTGTAGTACAAAGAAGTTCAGATAATATTAACTGGACTACTTTAAGTGCAACTCCAACATCATCACCTCATACCGACACAGTTCCAAATAGTGGTTCATGGTATTATCGAGTGTCAAGTCAAAGTAGTCATGGAACATCTGTACCAAGTGCAGTTGATACCATTACAACTCCAAATATTCCTGATGCCCCTGCAAGTGTATCTACTACAATTTCTAATCCAAACAGTAATCCGTTAGATATTGCAATAGGATTTACTGCTAGCCCTGATGATCAAGGATCTGCAATTACAGGTTACAACATTTACAAAAGTTCTGATGATGTAACTTACACTTTACTAACTACATTGGGAAATTCAGTTTTCAGTTATGTTGATACTGTAAGTGCTGCAGGCCAATATTATTACAAAGTTTCCAGTTTGAATAATGTTGGCGAGGGATTACAAAGCAGTTATAGTACAATTACAACACCTAACGTACCTGATGCACCTGTACTAAGTAGTGCTGCAGTAAGTTCAACTCAAATAGATTCAACATGGACCATTCCAAATGATAATAATTCAAACATTGTATCTTATGATATTTCAGTTGATGGAACTGTAACCAATGTAGGAAATACCAACTCTAATTCACAAAATGGATTAACACAAAATACTTCCTACTCCATTAAAGTAAGAGCTATAAACAATGTTGGTGCTTCTATTTGGAGTAATGTTATAACAGTAACTACAAACACCCCGCCAACTGGAACAAATACAATTACACTAAACAACTCATGGGGTGATGTTGTAATTGTAGATAATGTATTAACAGTTGCAGGAAATCCAACTCCTACACTTGATAAGATAGAATTTGTTTTGGATGGGGCTATAGTTAGTACGATTAACAATCCAAGCCTTACAGGAACTTATGCCATTACACTACCTGATGCAATTCAACATGGCTTGTTAATTGCAGCTACTGCAAGTAATGGAGATACTACAACGTATAATTCCAATTCTCTACTAGTTACAGGTGCTACAGTTAGCAGGGTGGGTGCTGCAGAAGGTAGCGGAACTATTGCTTATACTATTGCAAGAACCCCACACCCAACTGATTCTGCTGCTGATGAAATTGAATTAAAGTGGGCTAAAGATACATTCCCATTTAATGGCTCTTGTACCTTTATGACACCAAGCACCGCAGGCCAAATAAGAGATCTAAATAATTTACCAAGTGGTTTAGTATACACAACTCAAAATAATGTAAATATTTATGATGCTACTGTAAATGTTGCAAAAGGAAATAACATCTATGTTTATTGTTGGAGTGATAATGATTTGCAGTTTGCAGCACAATCAGAAGCACTAGGAAGTAACGCCTTGTTATCTGGATTATCAGGACTTGATGCAGCACTTGGTACAACTACAGTTGATCCAGTTACGGGTGCAGAAACTTCCTATTCTATCTTGGGTGCACCAATGATTGTAATCTTTGTGTTGTTAATTGCAGGCCAAGCCACTGGAAGAACCGCACCAACGTTTATCATAATATTATTGGCAGCAGTTGGAATACTCATGGGATTAGGATTCTTCATTATTGATGAAGGCATCTTTGGACTTATGTTAATCATGGGTGCATTGGGTGTAATGATAGGAAAGAAATTCCTGTAAACTCTATATACTAACCTACTAAGTAAATACTAACCATGTTAGCATTTCATTTTCCTAGTAGGCAAATGGGTAATTCACGAAAGGCGGTAGTTATGATGTTTACCCCTGTAGGTTTACAAATTCATTATGTAAAGATAGTTCACACCAAATTCTTTTTAATTAAAAATCAAGGTGTCTTTGAGGTTGATCCTCAAAAGGGAATTAGATATGGTAAAACCGTAGTTTACTTTTATGACACACGTTCCGCAAAACCTGTAGATCCTAGAGTAATGAAAGCACTAGATGATTTTGCTTACAAAAACAAGTTAGTTAAGATTAAAAGAAAAGATGTTAGACATGGCTCTGAGTTAAGAAAACTAATTGGCAGATATGAGCCAAAAGAGGCCATTGAAAGATTAAAGGATATTTTTGTTCGCAAACAAGAAAAGATCAATACAAAAATTGATGATGTTTCAAAACAACTAGACGAGGTACAGCTACCTGATGAAGAACAAGGATTGGTCTTAGTTGAATCTTTAGTTAGGGCAAACCTGATAGAGAAATCAGATGCCGATTTACTCTCTGATCAAATTGAATCAGGGGATGTTTCTTTTGTTGAATTAGTTGAAAAGTTAAGAAACTTGGAAAAAATAGAAATCCAAGAAGCCATATCAATGGATGCACAAAGATTCTTAGAAGATTACCACACTTACAACCCTGCTGATGTTGACACTCTATTAGATGCAGCAGAAAGGTATGCCGATAAGATTCGTAAAATGGGTAGTCCAGAAGTTAAGAATTTCGCAAGTGCTGCAGTTATCTTTGCAGTTCTAATTGGCGGTGCAATAGCAGTTATGATATTGGCAGGAAGTGATTTGGGAACGTTCCTGCCCTTCTTGGCCAAAGATGCACCTGTAGCTGCTGCACCTGTTGTTGCTGATGTTGTAACAACACCAACTGTAGTTGATACAGTAGTAGAAGAAGCCACAGAGATAGTTGGAACATTACAACCTGAACCCATTGAATCTATTGAAGAAACTGTAGTAGTGAAGCAAATTGATAATTCCACTTCAAAAGTTCCTCAATTATGGGTTAAAGCAGATTAATTCTTTAATTACGGGGGCTTAGCATACAATTAGTAATGTTACTTGCAGCATTAGGCGTTATTGTCATGTTATGTATATCCGTTCCAACTGCTTTTGCTGCAGGCGACTATTGTTTTGAAAAAACTGACGGGGTTGATCCGCTTTGTGGAATGTTAGATGATCCATTTGGTGCTATGCTAAAAGCCTATGATCCTATTTTTGGGGATTTAACTATTGCAATTCTTTGGGGTATCTTGATTTCCGTTCTATGGATTAGAGTACAAAATACCGCACTTGTTGGAATTGTTGGCCTTGTTGCAGCAGGGGCAATAACTGGATTGAGCCCAGAAGCATACAGAATAGGATTAATGTTGGCAGCTATTGCTATGGGAATAATGCTTTTCCAATTAATTCAGCAAAGGATTCACTATCCACAATGATATTACACTAAATCTATATACTAAATCTAATTAGTAGGTTTAACCATGTCGTCATTAGAAGATATTGTAAAGCGTGGAGCTGGGGATTCAGAAGGCAATATTGATCCTAGAATGTTAGGGTACAAGACAAGTATTTTTCCTGATGTGGGTGCTATTTTATTGGTTAGAGATGTGGAACAATACCACCATAGAGCAAGACACATTGATAGACGATTAAGAAAAAGATTATCCTCAAAGGGATTGGCATTTGATTATTCTCTAGCAGCGTTCCCAAGTCTAAACGGAAAGATGTTAGATAAACTAACCACAACAACTTCAAAGGCAGAATATCGTATGGAGAACAAGGGCAAACCTGATAGGGGTTTAATGTCCATGTTAAATAAAGACGGTTGACCTTACAGTATCACAAAGGCGATTGCCGCCATCAGTTAGGTAATATCAAAAATACCACAAAGAAAACTCTCTTTTGTTATCCTTGTGGACATATCACCTATGTTGAAAATAAAATCTGTCAATGCTGCTTAAAGAAGATTACAAAGAAACAAGATCACGAATCTGATTTAAAAAAGTTTGAAAAGATCTATTGTGAATTTGAGGAAATCATTAATCTATGGAATGAGTTTCCAAACGATACTTCATGCAGGCCATTTTTCCCCATCAAGATGGGGCATAAGGTATTTGCAGTAAACATCAAACATGTTGCAGAATATGCCGAACTAACTCATTTAGAAAGTGATGGAAACAAGTACAAAGAGTTTATTGAGATAGTACAAAAAGAATCCGTATTGATCGGTATTTCAGTAATTTAATAAATATGCTAAACGTAATTAGTAGTCATGGTTATATCTCGTCTATTTCGCATGGGAAATATTCGAGGTATAGCTCATAGGAGTTTATAATGCAGCGTAATTGGGCTAAGATAGTACAAGAAGCACAAGAGAATTTATCAAAATTAAATACACAATTACCTAAAGAACAAGCAGAATCAACTGCGGCAAATACTGCAGCATCTACTGCTGCTGCAACTGCTGCACAAACCGCTGCAACTGTAGCTAATGCAGGGTACAACTTGAAATGGTCGCAAAAGAGTGCTGCAGAAAATGCCGCCAAAGCATCACAAGCCGCTGCTGCTAATGCTGCACTACAATCAAAACAAGCAACAGAAACACAAGCAGCAAAACGTGCTGCAGAGTTTAACGTAATTCAAACACAATATGATAAATCAGTTAATGAAAATCCTCACAAGTATAAACAATCATACGCAGGACATGGGTTTGATAATTCCCTATACAATAATCACAATAAAAAAGCGGAAACTGTAAAAGCCGAAGCTGAAAAAAACATTAGATATGCCCATCTAACTGCAGATGGATTTGAGTTTGCTAATATTGGTGTTTTATCATATCCTGCTCATCAGGCATTGAAAGATGAGGCACAAGGATTTGGCAGGGGGTATAGAAGTCTCGATCATAATTCTGCAAGACAAGTCCAAAAAGTGTTTGCACGAAATGATTTGTTATATGGTAAAATTTCAAAAGGAGAATATCATAAAAGAGTAGGGATAGCTGATGCTGCATATAAAAAAGAAGAATTAAAACAAAGTCAACAAAGATCCGCACAAGCAAGGGCACAAGTTGCAGGTTATCTACAAGAAGATAGAGAGCATTGGGGCAACGTAACAAGTAACCCCGCAACTTATCAGAATAAATTAACGGGATCTACAAAAACTGACATAACATTAGCACCTGTAGTTAAGGAAGGATATACACCCCCTGCAGGAAACATAATGCAATTTTCAAGGGATGATAAGCCAGTTAGTGCAAAAGAGAAAACCCAAATTGAAAACATTATTGATAGACAAAGGGCTCAAAGAGAAATTAATGCACAACAACGAGAATTATTTAACGCTATTAGATCCGCACCAAATGCCTCACAAGCTATGAAGATAAGAAGTGCAGCTCTTTCTCAAAACCCAAACGTTGGAACTTACAATGCTATTTTTGATAATAGAACTGGAAAAATGAAAGAATCATCTGGAGTATTTGGAATAGGTGATGGCACTGTAAAGGATTTGAATTATAACAAACTAAATAGAGAAACGGGAAAATTTCCAGAAAATCCAAAATTGGGAAATATGGTAAATTCACAAGGTGATGTTGTAGCTAGTAATTTGAAAAGCAGTTCTGGATCTGAATGGAATTTCAGTTCCGTACCAACTGCACAGAAAACCGCCAAAGCCATACCCGTTCCGCCATATGCTGCAGGATTCTTAGGGGGTTTGAGTTTATTCACTCAATCCCCTAAGACTTCTTCAAAGGAAGAACCTGTAAGTTATGAAATATTATCTTCACAATATGATGAAAAACATACTGCATACACAACAAGACTAGATGCGTTTAATTTACTTCCACAACCTACAACTGATGCAGAATGGACATATTATGAAAAAGAGCATGCTGAAATTACTGCACAAGGTGAGGCATTAGAATCTCTATACACTCCACTAAATGAACAGTACCAAGACAATCAAAAAGACTTTGAGGAATGGGGCGGGTACATGAAAGATAGTGAAGGATGGCTTGGATATGTACAAAATGATATTAGGCCAAAAGACATGCCAAGAGATGAATTTGGGAATGTTAATGATCCCGTAACGGGGGCATTGGTAAAAACTGGATGGAATGTTATTGCATCAATTAATAATTTAGGAGTATTTGCATCAAAAACTCTAGAGCCTGAAAAATATGCCAATGAAAAGTATGTGGATTATTATTCCACTCCCGTAACTAATGCAGAATCATTTGGATTTGGTGCGGCTATTGGAACTGCACAATCAGGTGCAGGATATTGGAATGGATTTGGCTCTAACACCGAAGGTGCTGCAGGTCAATCTTATGAAACTGAGAAAAAACAGATAGACAAAAACTTTGAACGTAACTGGCAGGAAGCGGGATTAACTACAGTATTTGAAGGGGCTATGTACCCAATAGCAGGCGGGGCACGTCTTGCACAAAAAGGAATTACAAAACTTGTAAACATATTTGGAAAAAATACTGTAAAATCTGCAGTACAAACACCAACTGCACCAAAGTTTACAGCATCAGAAATTGCAGCAGCAAAAAAACAATGGAATTTAAAACAACAAGGACTTACAAACCCTTCACAGGCAAAACAAACTGAATTGTTAAAGATATTAAAAAGTCCAGAAGCCAAGAAATTACCAAAAGATCCTACACCTTCTGAATTAAAACTGTATGATGATGTTATCAATACAAAATTAAAAAATGTACCAAGCACAAAAGTGCCAACTGTCTTTAAAAATATTGTAAAAATTGTGGATGATTTACCTATCATAAGAACAAAGAATTTGCCAGTAAAACCAAAAAGTACACTTCCAATAAAGAAGGTGAAAACACCTGATGGCCTTCCTATACGATTTGCAGATAATTTACCAATAAAGAAAACCCCTGATCTAATAATGGGAAAACCGCCAAAAGGTGTAAGAGGATTTGTATTACCTTTTGGATGGCCAAACTTTAGCGGCCGAAGTGGGGGCGGTGGTATAGGGTATAAAGGAAAACCACAAAGCAAACGCAAGTTCACCGCATGGGATGTACGAACTGATAAGATCGGGTTTTATGGATTTGGTAGAAAGTCAGATAGTTATGGCGGTGTATTTACAGAACTTGATGAAATAGACAAAATTGCAAAATCAAAAAGAAAAGTAACTAAACGCAAAGCATTTGATGATGTTTTTGAATTTAATTTTGATTTTTAAATCCTGAGAAAAAGGCAAATGCCATACATTCACAGGTAATATTATCACCATGTTTGCTGCAGTTTGGTTTTTTGCCAAACTTTAGAGTAATGTTTTCATTATTTTTTGTGTTTTTAATCATTACAATTTCTTGCAATCTGCCAATAATTTCAAAATGAGGGTATAGAGTTGAAATAAATTTATGCTTCTCAATGGCTAGACTTAGCGTATTTGATACCCATCTAGTGAAGGTAGTGTCTTTAGGTGCTGCCTTTTTGTATTCTCGTTTTAACTGATCTGAAACATCCCATGCGATTGAAAGATTTGTAAAAGCGTTTTCAGGCATGAATATTATATAATATAGTGTCTATTATAGGTATTATAATTAATTAGCCTCTAGGGGCTAGTTTTCAAGGATTACTTACCTTGTTTAGTATAATTAATAAGCAACTGCTAAGTATAGATAAGCATGACAATGTTGGATAATTACGTTACATTTGAAGAATGGTTGAAAAGAAAATATGCCAATAATTTGAATACTGGAAATTTAGCAAAATCTGCACTAAAATCATATTACAAATTTATTAAAAATGAAAATGAAGAATTACTTTTAGATGAAATGCGAAAAGAAGATCCATTCAGGGGTGCTAAAAACTACACGTTCGCAAACAGATTAGTTAATCACATGTGCCAAACCTTAGATCCTGCAACTGCAAAAAATTATTTTAATTGGATTAAAGATTGGTGGCGTTCACAAGGGGTTTACCTTGAAGAAAAGAGATTGAAATCAGAAGTTTCTTTTCCAAAAAAATTAAAAGAAAACTTAGAACCTTTGGCACTCTCAGAAATTCAAGAAATAATTTCCAACGCTGATCAAAAAAGAAAGGCTCTATACTTAACATTGGCATCATCTGGAAAAAGAATTTCAGAACTACTATACCTTAGAATGATGGATGTTGATTGGGATTCAAATCCAGTTAGTTTTAAGATTCGTGCAGGAAATACCAAAGCAGGCCAAGAACATGAGGGTTATTTTTCATCAGAAGCACTTGCAGCAATTAAAAAAATTACCAAAGACAAAAAGGATGAAGATTTTGTTTTCCATAATCGTACTCTACCATATAATGTAAAAGAAAAGATACAGCAATACTGTTGGGGTGTCGCTGAGATGAAATATTTTGGAAATCTTAGAAAAAGGATAGGGTATAATAAAAAATACCTCACAGGCCGAAATACTAAAACAATTCATAATTTTAGATCCTTTTTCTTCACTTGGGCTTCACTTGAAAACGGAGATGGGTATGCCCATGCCATGACGGGGCACACCGCATATCTAGGTCAATACTTTAGACTTGAAAAAGCAGTTAGAATAGAGAAATATCTAAAGTTAGAGCCACGATTAACCATCTTTGAGAATCCCAAAAATATTCAAAAAGTCAAGAAATTAGAAATTGAAAACAAGAAAATTGAGGATATTCAAAGAGAAATGAAAAAATATAGAAATGTTATGGAACGATTAAAGAAACAAGGGTTAGTTTAACACACACACTACACCACCACACACCACCACAGGGTATCAATAAAAAAAATTTTTTTGAAAAAAATTATTATTATATTTCAAAAATGTTTGTCATGTGTGGTGTTGTGGATGTGTGGTGTGGTGTGTACATAATGAATAGTATATGTAAATTATATTTTTCCTAGTTCGGGAAGGGCTAGAACATAATGAATATGAATACAATCTGTAGAATCATCTAATGTGCAGTATAATGAATTATTTTTCTTAAAAACATCTGTTAATTGATTTTTCTTTGAATCCCTTAATGTAATTTTATTATCTGTAATTCCAATATATTGAATCATGGGGGCATATTTACTTAGAAATTCATCTTTTTCTAAATTTAATAATAATAATTCATTAACAAATCCCTTCAAAGTTGTTTGCTTTTTTTGTGCTTTTTCATTTAGTCGATCATAGGTGTCTTGTTGAATCTCTATTGTTGGACTTCTAGTCATATAATATAATGTATAATACATGTATTAAGTATTATTAACCCGTTGACCACATGTTTTAACGTGTAAACACTATTAACATGGGAATAACATGTAATTACATGACAATAACTACTGTAAACATTACACAAGAATATTTAGAAAAATTAGGATTAATAGCAAATCAGGATAAACGATCTAAAACAAAATCTATTGAAATTATGATTGATCAGGCACTTAAGACAAGGGAACTTGAAAAATGACTACTGTAAAAAATAGGCGTAATGCTTCAATTTGGACACAGTATTTAAAAACAAAACCTGATCTTAAGGCACACAAATTTGAATTAATGGAACTTGTGGATATGAGTTCTAGATCCTTTGAGGGTTTCAAGGCATGGTATTTGTGGAAAATGGGCATCAATATGAAATATGAAAATGATGAATTTACTTATCGTCCAGATCTAAAAGAAGAAGTTGTAGAGGATGAAGAAGTAATTGAATCTGATTCACCCGTAGAAGAAGATGAGGTGGCTCAAGAATGAATTGTGCTGCCTGCAAACAAATTCTAGTTTTAGATAAAAAAGAATCTGTAAAAATTACATACGAAGTACCACAGGAATTTGAATTAATACAAGGTGCAGAATTTGCATATTTGTGTAACCCATGTTACACCAATGGCATAGAAGGCAATCCAGATTTGTGGAAAAATTCCCAAAAGGAGATTGAAGAAATTTGACAGAGTGCAATCATGCAGTATTTTCAGTTTCTTCACAATACCATGATAGTTATGGAAACAAGAAACATTATGCTTTTGATGAATTTGTAGGGTGCATCAAGTGCGGTGAAATATTTCGCAAGAGGTACGAGCCATTATGATTCAAGAAACTTCTGCTGCAGCTTATGACACCATTGATAGAATTACTGATGAACAAATTGTTTACAATGAATTAGAAAAAGGTGTTGCAACTGATTTAGAATTATGTGATAGATTAGGATGGACAATTAATAGAATAACTGGAAGGAGAAACAAACTTTTCAAAAATGGAAAAGTAAAAAAAATGTACAAAAAAGAAAACCCTTCTGGAAGGTATGCCATAGTTTGGGGGGTTGTGGCATGATGACGAAAATAGGCCATTCCTGTCTAGCTTGCAGAGCTCAACAACATTACGATTGCCAGTTTTCAAACTGTACATGTGCGGTATGTGATCAGGGCATTAAGGATTCTGAAACAATGGACCAATTACGCTTAGGGGGTGAAAGAAAAAAAATGATTGAAAAACAAGAAAGTGGCACAGGAAAATATCTGAATGTAGCCTTTGTTAATTCCAACAAAGTTACAGAAGTCAGAATTAATTCCATAGCCGAAGAAGTTGAGAAAGAGTTCGAAGATAACAAGACCAAAGAAAAAGTTCTGAAAAAACTCGTTGAGGTCATGGTAGTAGCCAATGATGAAGCAGAAACCGAAGTATTATGGACTATGAACAAAACAAGTAGAAACATTGTAGTTGATACACTAACTACTGATGAAAAAACTTGGCTTGGAAAAGTAGTGCCAATAACGGTTTCAGGCGGGGGTGATGGCATGAACGCAGCAGTTTATCCAGATAGAATAAGATTCGAGCAACTCCACAAATCCACAGGAACTTTAGACTAATGTTGTCTAATTCCTACCTTTTTTGTAAACTATGTAATAAGAAAAGTACCGCAAACCCTACAAGTGAATGTTGGGAATATTTAGAATGTAGCAAGTGCTATCATCAGGGTACAGCACGAAGTAATATCAAACCAATAGGCCAAGTACAAACTGCATCATTTCACTATGGAATTATAAACCAATATTTGGATTCAGGGATGTATTTTGCATTAAAGGAGATTCACAAATATGATTCGTAAAAAGTGCAAGCATGATAAATTGGAAACTAGAAACAAGTCTAATATTTTCAAATGTGTAAAATGTAAATGCACCATAGACATTGACAAATGGCTTGATGCAAGAGAAGCATTAAAAAAGAATTTAGAATTTGTTTCTACCTTTTCATTTGTTCCAAAAATAAAAGGAAATTTTTATCATGCGTTGTAAAAAATGTGAGCATTGTTGCCCGCATCCAACTAGCAAGTCATGGGATGAAAAACAATGGTGTTACAAGTGTTACAAGGAGAGTTTGAAAATTGTGTCTTAGAAGGTTGTACTATTTGGCTACAAAGAAGAAAGGGGATGATGAACAATGAGTGGAAAATATGATTTGCAAAACTATTGTAAAACTTGCAAGGAATGGTTTTACAAACCACAAAAACGCTGCATTGGTAAAAATGTAGAAGGAATAGATGTGGCCTTGAAAGGCGGGGGGTGTAACCGATTAATTTCAACAGTTCCAAAAAATTCAATCTATAGAAAGAAAATCCAGAGGATTAGATACTGATGCAAACAAAAACAATAATGATTATTGTACTTGGTGCATCACTTGTTGGAGTTGCATATTATAGCACATTAGATTTCTATGTGTTTTACTCTTGTACTGAATTGAAAAATTACATGATGGGTGAAGAATCTGCAGGAGTTACCCCTCACGATTCTCTAACAGAGCAGCAGCATTTAGAATTGCATAAAATGTATGAGGTGAGAATGTGTTAGATAAAGAAATTCGTGAAATTATTTTAAAGCGTTCTTTGAAGGATCGAAAAATCTTACTCACATATTACAAAAAACAATTAGAGGTGCTATCTTGAATCCTCATAATTATTCAAATTCAAAATATTGTAGGGGTTGTGAAAAATGGACATTAAGATTACCTGATTTTATTCACCCTATCTACTGCCCTCATTGTTCAAAAATGATGTGCACCGCAAGGAGAAACAAGAAACATGTCTAGTTACATGCCGCTTTCTAAATCCGATACACATGTTACACCTGATAGGGTTTATGAAATTATTTTTGATCAATGGCACATTAGAAAAAAAGAAATGTTTGATCCATGCCCCGTCAATGGAAACAACGGTTTGATTATTGAGTGGAAAAAAATTAACTTTGTAAACCCCCCTTATTCATTGTTAAAGGAATTTGTTTACAAGGCCATACAGGAAACAAAGAATGATAATATTACAATTTTATTACTGCCAACCAAAACGGATCAAAAATGGTTTCACGATCTGTTAAAAGAAAATATTCAGATCAAGTGGATTGAAAAACGATTAAAATTTAAAAATAACAAGTGGGCTGCAACTCAACCGCATTTTTTGGTGCTGCTAAAATGACTAGCCATAAGAAAAACGAAGCCCGAAAGGAAGCCAAGAAAATCGCTGCAAAACAAAAAGTTCCTTTTCTAAGAAGGGATAAGACAGGTGGCTTGGTGTTTAAGAATAAAGTAAGAATTAGTAAATGGAACTTTGGTTTTCTTGTTGGCCTATTTACTGTGATTTCTATTTTCTTATTGGAGTGGAGATTTTGAAGTTCAAATTTAGATGCCTTATTTGTAAGGATGAATTTGATATACGAATTAGACACAAAGAGCATTTGGAGAGCCATTCCAAAAAAGAACTAGTTAATGCTTTGAAGTATTCGGGGTTTTATTCAAATGACTAATTGTAAATGTGCACATGAAAAGATTCATCATAAAGAATCCATATTTTGGAATATTGGTGCATGTGATAAATGCCCCTGCACTCACTACATGAATCAATCAAAGCCTGACAAAAAAAGCCATTTCTTTTTGGCTTTTGGCATTTGCGGCATTGTATTAATGGCATTAATTACAGTAGGGGTTATTTCCTTTTTCTATAATTTACCGCCTGAAACACTAGAGAAACCTCTTGATCTAACTGTAGAGGACTTGCTACATGGACTTATATTATTTTTCTTTCTTGCCATGTCATATTTTGCAGTTACCTTCTTTGAGTTATTTATAGAGCAATACATACGCCAAAAGAAAAGAAAGAATTGGAATTAATTCTATTATATAGTAATGAACACGCTTGAACACTATACTTAAGTAGTTGTACTAATATTACTTAGTATGAACACAACAACAGAAAAAATCGTTTACACCCTCGAAAGAAAATTTTTTATTGATAGAAGGGGTAATGGAACTCAAGCATGTGGTGAGGGTAGTAGTGCAGTTTGTGTAGGTAGTAGTGGGCTACCATGTCTCTTTTGCCACAGAATAATTTATGAGTTGATTAACCAATGACCAATACAAAATGTATTCATTGTTCAGAAGTTCTAAAGACTTTCGCAACTTATGGGCCATTAGGCCCAGTATGTAACAAATGCCACAATATGCACAGAATTGGAAACAACTAATTCTTTTTTTCTTTTTATACGCTTATCACCCGCTTAGTATTATTATGGCAGAAGTATGTGCAGCATCCGCATTAATTGACACTATTCAGATCGGTTTGTTGGCCAACGCTGCAGTATTAACTGCATTTGTAGTTTACAAGATTAAGACACAAAAGAAGAAGGAAAAAGAGATTGAAGGATGATTTTGGCATTGGCAACGTCAACTTTGATTTTGGGTTCAACAAGCCCCAAAAAAAGAAAAAAGAAAAA
>Ga0233412_10000503_pt1 | contig 22552 bp, 23 predicted proteins | sample Na_anoxic_4_MG_FD_180667 | JGI IMG/M metagenome (GOLD analysis project Ga0233412, IMG submission 180667) | Seawater microbial communities from Saanich Inlet, British Columbia, Canada - Na_anoxic_4_MG | ecosystem: Environmental > Aquatic > Marine > Inlet | place: Canada: British Columbia...
TTGATTGAGTTGGTGTAATACCTACTTTAGCATTGTTAGTAGTAATATCCGCTGATTGTTGTGCGGTTATTGTATTTGGCTTATTTAATATTTCTGAAACACCACTTGTAGAATCCCAATCAGAATTTACTTGAGGAACTACATCAATGTTAGTCCAAGATTTATTTCTTCTACCATAAGTACTACCATCAATTGGTGCTTCAGTAACAAAGTCAGTTCCAACCTGATCTTTAATAAAGGTAGTTATTATTTCTTGATAATCAGTTACCGTAATTTTTATTACCTCTGGTGTATCAGTAACTATGATATTAATAGTTTCCATTATTATTGAGTTTTTGTTATAATACCTATAACATTCATAGTTCCTCTAACATGAGTTTGAAGAACACCATCGCTTAATTTTATTCTAACATCATAATAATAAGTTCCTGCACACCAATCTAATTCAAGTATTTGGTTTAAACGTAATTGACCAGTAGCTATATCTACCCAGTCAAGTCCATTACCTATTGAAAAGTCTCCTTGAATATAACCTTTAGCACTTCCTTCTCTAAATTGAACAAAAGCTAATGCTCCAGTCATATCTCTTTGTGTTCCATCTTCATTGAAGAACTCAAATAATACTGGTCTTGATGTGTTTCCTACTTTTCTGTCTAATAAATCACTTACTGCTATTACTTGATTTCCCATAATTACAAAGTTACTATTTTTATTTATTTTATTCTATCTCATCTGGAACTATTCCATTTTCTATTAAAATCTCTATCCACACATCCTTATCTAAATAAGTATTCATTACTGGTTGTCCCGTTTGCATTGTTTGGTTTGGATAAACAGAACCGTAACTCATTAATATTGTACTATCTGTATTCCATAATATAAAGTAAGTTATTTGACTTGGAAAAACTATTTCATTATTCATATATATATATATTATTTATTAAGCAACCCCACCACCATCTGTTATTGTCCAATTATAAGTGCTTATAATTGATGCTCTAGCAGTTGCAGCAGAACCAAAAGCTGAATATTGTGAATTCCCAAAAGCTGCGGTAACATTACTTTGTAATGATTGAGATTCCCAAGATATTAAAGTAGCATTGTAATTTGCTATTGATAAACCATTAGCACTACTCATAAAAAAATTAAAATTTGTTGCACTAGTTACATCCCAAGAAGCTAAACTATAATCAAACAAATCACAATCTCTTAACATTCCTTGAAAGTTTGTTCCGCTTGATACATCCCAACCAGAACAATCAAAAGTTGTAGTTGATAAATATTCAAATGTATTTTGAAAGGTTTCTACTAAAGATGTATCCCAACTTGTAACGTTTAAAGATGATAAGCTTGTGCAACTTGCAAATAAACTTGTCATATTTTCAGCACTTGATGTATTCCAATTTGAAACATCTAAAGCAGTTAAGTTTGTACATTGTAAAAACATAGCTTGAAAATTTTCTACAGAAGATACGTTCCAACTAGAAACGTCTAAAGATGTTAAATCTTCACACCTATAAAAAGTTAAAAGAAATTTTTGAACACTTGATACGTTCCAATTTGAAACATCTAAAGTTGTTATATCTCTACATTCATAAAACATTTGTTGCATATTAGTAACACTACTAACGTCCCAATTTGTTGTCGAACCTACTGTTGTTAAGTTTTGACATTGATAAAACATACCTGTTGTATTTGTCACACTACTCATATCCCAATTAGTTGTAGTTAAAGTTGACAAACCTTGACATTGATAAAATATATAAGAAGCATCTAATAAACTTGATGTATTCCAAGATGAAACATCTAAACTTGTTAATTGATTACAAGCTCTAAAAACACTATTTAAACTTGTAACCGATGATACGTTCCAATTTGAAATATCTAAAGATGTTAAACTTGAACAATTAAAAAATAAAAATTGCATAGCAGTAACACTTGAAACGTTCCAATTTGCTACATTTAAAGTTGTTAATTGACTACATCCTCTAAAAGTATTTGTCATTGTCGTAACTGATGATACATCCCAACTTGAAATATTTAAAGATGTTAAGCTTGAACAATTAAAAAAAGAATCATTTAAATTTGTTTGACTACTCAAATCCCAATTTTGAATATTTGGTATTGATGTTAAAGATGAACAGTTATAAAACATACCCGAAAAACCAGTATTAAGTGTAAATCTTGGAACGTCAGTTGCAGTTATTGTTAAGTTAGTACAACCCGAAAAAGTACTTCCTTTTGAAACATTAAAACCACCCCAATTAGAAATGTTTGTTATTTTAATAGCATCAGTACCAGTAGCATTATTACGTAATCCTTTTACGTTCCCCGTAACAGTTATGTTGTAAGTACCACCCGATGAATAAACGTGAGTTGCTTCGGATTGAGTAGGACTTGTTATTAAATCACTTTGACCATCTCCCCAATTAACAAACCAACTAAAATTTCCAGATTCTAATGGTATTTTATAACTGCTTGAATTAGTTGTTTGGGCATTTACTAAAGTAGTATCAATAGTAAATGCAAAAGCTTGTTCGTATCTATGTGAATTTACAAAATTCATTATTGTGCAAAAGGTATATTATAAGTAATTGTTCCTTTTAACCCAGAACCTGGATTAGTAGAACCTATTTGAGTTACGTGAACAGAAACTATATCTCCAATGCTAAAAGACCCGTTTTGAACAACTGATGGTTGAGTCGCAGAAGCATAAGTAGTAAGTACTCCTGCATCAATTGTAGCTAATGTAAACATAATACTTACGTTATTTTTTTTCACATCAATTATAATTCCGCTTCCCGTTGGTGCTTCAGTTACGCTAAATGCAACACTAGAAATATAATTATAACTTCTATTACAAGTCATGGCAAAAACTCTTTGAACTGCTAAATCACTACTTTCGTCACTTGCTGCAAAATCAAAATAGTCTGGACTAAATTCCAAACCATTCTCACTTGCATTAACTTTAACGTTTTGCCCTGCTTTTAAATTATAACTTGTAGGTGTATCCGTTAAATCTAAAAAGCTACTTGCTCCTCCTCCGCTAGTAAGAGCAGCTACTTGTTCCGCAGTACAACTTACTGTTTGTCCAGTAGATGCTATTCTTAAAAGAAATAAATCAGCATCTTGTATTCCTACACCAACAGTTAATACTGGTAATTCATTTAATTGTTTTGCCTGATCTATTAAAGTTTGTATTGCAGTTGTGTTTTGGTCTACTTGTATTTCTACTCTTGCCATAATTTTATATTTTTATTGAACCACCTAAATTGGTTTTTGTTAATCCTGGAATGTATAAAGTTCTATAGCTTTCATCATTTCCAATATTTGAATTTATAAATGAGTTAAAATTCTCTCTACTTCTTAATAATGTAACGTTTATTCTATAAAGATTTGTATTTAGAATTGGCTCAATTTCAAGATTACTTTCCTTTACATAACCTAAACCATTAACAAATAAATTTTCACTTGACAAAGCTAATGATATTTTCATCATAACTTTATATGTTACTTCCGCAAAAGATATGTTCATACCAGAATGAACAATTGATTCTGAAAGATAAGTATTAGTATCTCCTCTTATAACTTGAACACTATCATCTATGGTTGAATTAGAGAAAAGAATTTCAGCACGTATAAAGTGTTTTATTCCATAAATGTAAAATACACTTCTATTGTTATTATTTGAATAATTAATTGAAACATATTTATTTAAATCATAATTATCTTCAGTCTTTATTATTTCAATCCAATTTGAATAATAATTTCTTGCATCATAAAGATTATCTGTATTAGTTAATTTAAGTCTAACAGTTGGCTCTAATCCTCCTTGAATAATTATATTATTAAAATCTACATTAAATTCATAAACTTCAAAGTTTAAAATATCATAATATGACCTTGCTGTAACTGTTATTGGATTTGTACTAAGATTTCCATATTCAAATATAATAACTCTTTTTTCAATTGTTTCATCATAAAGAATATCTGATATAGTATGAACACCTCCAGTTCCAGATGTTTGAATTTGTATATCAACAGTATTTCCAATATATGCAAAGTCTGGAAGATTACCATTTAAATCATAAGTTCCAGTTACAACACCCGTTTCATCATAAATATTACCAGTAAGAAAATATATTGCAGTAAGTCCTGGTCCATAGCTATACATTTCTGCATCTAATGCTTCAAATAAATTCATATTATTTGACATCTTTTCAACTGTAATTGTTTCTGAAATATCAACTCCTTCACAGTTTTGCATTTTAACTATATTACTATCAAAATTTGATTTAAACTGAATCCTAACATTATCTTCTTCTCTAAATATTAATCTTTCATCAAATAATATATCTTGTGTATCTGTTTTAGCTAAAACATTTTCTGGGTTTTTATTAATACCATCTTGTGTTCCATTCCATACTTGACTTTCAGCAAACCCAATTGAATTTAAATCTGAAATAAAAACAAATGGCTCTCTACTACTTGAGCTTGATGAAACTGTATAATCTTTTTGAACTGTACATCCTAAATTATCTTTAACATACATAGTATAATCTCCATCTGTTTGTCCTGTAAAGATATTACTTGCTTGAAAATTAACATTATCAAGACTATAAACTAATGATTCTGTAAATGGTTGTTGAGATAATTGATTAATATAAAATATATTTGTTGTAACAGTTGCTCCAAGTAAAGGATTAGGCAATACTATTATTTTAAAACCAGCAGGCAATATTTTTCTTATATAAATATAATCATCTCCCCATTTTAATTGAGCAACATCTAGACTTGGACTTCCTCCTTTGTGAACGTATATTTTTGTGGGTATTGTTCTTGTTACTGGTACTTTAAATGGATTTGTTGTAACTGCAATTATAGGAGCGTTTCCAAGTGCATAAGAATAACCAGTAGCTTGTTCGCTTGTAGTTATTTCAACATCTATTAAATCACAAGGTGTTGTTGGATGAACTGCTAAACTTGCTTGTGTAAGAGTAAAGGTTTCGGGTACTGGTGCATCAATAGATGATGTTGCTCCAGTAGTTGTTGTAAAAGTTTCGAATGACCAAGCTAAATCAATTTCAATTGTAACAACATTTGAAACTCTTGAAATAGTCATTAATTTTCCAATATTGTTATCTACATTAAAATATTTTTCATAAGCAATTGCTTCAGCTTCTCCTAATGTTGGTAAAGGATTATTTATAGGTATTTGATTATTTTGAGTTCTTGATGTAGTTACAAATGTGCTTAATAACTCAACAGTAGCTAAACTTGATGTTTGTTTTCTAAAGAAAGAAATTGTTTCTCCGTTTAATGCTGACCTATTGAAAGTTATTACTATATTCCCTTTTTGTGACATAATTTTATATTATACAAATTTATTAAAATATTATTGATATTAAATGGTTTCATTTGCTTTATAAAAACTAAAGTTTCCGCTTTTAGGTTTTAATGAAATTAAATACCCAGTTTCTGCTTCTTCATTTTCATTTATAAACTCAAACTTAAAATACCAATTTGGCACTTCTTCAACTTCTCCATCAATTAAAACTTCTGTTGTTCCTAAAATTAAATTCATTAATTCATCATTTACTGGATGTGTAAAAGTAATAATCTCTGGTTTTAATATTGGTGTATCAAATCTTCTAACATCAAAAGGCTCTCCCTCTCTTACGTTTCCAGATTGTTCTCTTGGAGCTACACTTGGTAAGTATTCAGTTTGTAAATTTACATTAGCAGTAGAAGAACTTAAACTAACTAATTTATTTAAATTTACTTCTTCATTCATTCCAGAACGTAAAACCCAACCATGTCTAAACATAGAACGTTTTGGTGTAAATCTCCAATTATGATATGTATCTGGACTTTCAATTCCAATTGGTTCGTATGCTAATGCATCTTCCCATTCTAATTGATTATATATATTTTCTTTTATATTATACTTTAAATCTAAAAACCAAATATCATTATCTCCTTTTGCATCTGCTGTTTCATCTAAAAATTGTGGTTGTCTTCTTGACAATTCCATTCCAGTTTCATCGCTTCTTATACTTGTTACTTTAGTAAATTTATTAGTTGTTTTTTTAATAGGAAATACATAGTCTGATATTATATTAGGCTCATCTAATCCTAATTGATATTCATATTCTCCTGCTTTTTCATTACCAAATTTTCCAGATGAATTAAACATTTTGTCATCTACTTCTCTTGAAACTTCTTGAATTTGATTTGGTAATTTAATAACTACTGTTCTTCTGTAATAATGGTCTAAAGGTTCAAATCTTAATCTTTGACCTTCGTTAGAAGCTTCAACGCCAACTCCAATATTAAATGTAGAACTTAAAGAATCAATAAGTTTTTTTAAACTAAAAGTAATATTTTTATAAAGTGGATTTGTTTGTGAAAAATCTCTAAGATTAAAGCCATTAATTAAACCTATCTGTGACCATTCTCCGCTTACTGGATATTGATAATCTTGATATTGTGGTGGGTTTCCTGATGATGTTGAAGGAAAATCTTCATTTGCTCTTCCAAAAACTCTTGAATAAAACTTCTTTTGTTTACCAGTAATAATTTCTGTTAATCTACTTGCAAGTTCATTAACAAAAGCAAATCTATAAGGTGTATTAGAATTATAACTTGATGTTTCTTTAACATCTATTTTATACTTTGAAACTGAATATCTAGGCGTAAATTTTCCTGCATTTGGAGGATTAATAACACTAAATCCTTCACAATAAAATACAACAGCCATTGCCCAATAATTTGTAATTCCAGTTGCAAAAGTAAAATCCCCATTATAAACAAAAGGAACTCCTGGGTCAAGATAACCAGTTATAGGAGTTCCACCTACTGGAGGAATTACATCTTCACGTGCAATTGTATATTCTTCAGTTGATTCATTAAAATTATAGATAACAAGTTTTGCTCTATATCCTGGATTTCCAGTATTTATGTCATAACCCCAATTTACAGTAACATTTATATCAAGACTTACTTTAAGTGATGATTCAGTAATAACTTCTCCTTGTGTTAATGAATCGTTATAAAAAAAATTAGACTGCCAACCAAGTGATGAATTTTGGTCAAATAACATATCTGTTACTTCAACGTGCCTTCCAAATCCTTTAACTCCAAAAATTGTAGGTATTGTAAATTGATTACTAATTAAATCTCCAACGTTATTAAAATCTTGAAAATCAGATTGTGATTGAAATGCATTTTCTGCATATCCTTTACCTGATAAATCTCTTCCTTTAATACTTGTTTTATTACTATAATAATTTGATAATTGATTGTTATTTAAATCTTTTAATCTTGACAATGAAAATTCATCTGATTGATAAGATTCTAATAACACTTCTAACTCTTTAGAATTGAAATTAAGCGTTACAGCACCATTCTTTTCTTTTTTAGTTGCAAAGTCAGCTATACCTCTATATTGTTGCTTAAACTTGATTGTATCAATTGTATCGCCAACAACATAACTTTCTCCTGATCTTAATTTAAATCTTGATAAATATAAATCAGCATTGATACCAAATATTCTATAAGTATCATTAATAAAATCTTTAGCTCTTCCTCTAAAAGATAGACCACCAGTAAATTCAGTAATTATACCATGATATTTTTTGTCACGAACAATTTCTAATTCATCATCTTGCCATCCCTCTGGCTCTCTATCCATTATATAAGTTACTTCGTTTCCTCTTTGTAAAACGTAATAAACATAATCACTATTCTCTATTCTTAATTCGCTCATTTAAAATTTTGTTAATCCCACATTGACATTTTATCTCTGTAAGAATTTGTTTCATTAAGTACAGTAACGTTACTATTTACTTTTGCTTTATTAAACCCTGCTTTTATTTCTTCTTTTATTCCAAAAGCTAAGTTAAAATCTTTTTCTGAAACCTTTTCTCCTCCGCTTGTTAAACTTAAAAGCATTGATTGTTTTTGTAAAGTTTCAAAATCTTTGTGAATAATATCTCCTTTCTTTAAATCTACAACCGCATTTGTTTGTGATGATGTTAAAAGCTGACCATTTCTTTCAACGTATTCTTGTCTTCCGCCATCATTTATTTGTGCTTTACCATCATATTCCATTATACCACCTTCTGCAAATTGTGGTATCGGTGTTGCTACTATGGTTGCAATTTGTGCTGCTCCTGCCGCAGCTACTAAACCTGCATTTGCTATTGAAAGCCATGTCGGTTGTGCGGGTTGAGCTAAAGCCATAATAATTGCTGTTGCAGTACTTGAAACTGCTTGACTAATTCGTAAAGCTTTATCTAATTTAGCTTGTTTCTCTTGCTCTATTGCTTTTTTTCTATTTAACTCTTTTAATCTTAAAGCTTTATTCCTTTCTATTATTTTTGTTTCCTCTTCATCATTTTTAGCAAGTTCTAATAATCTGTCATACTTTTCTGTTTCCTCATCAATTTCTCTTTGAATATTATCAATCCTATTTTGAAAGACTTGGTCTGCTATAGATATAAGCTCGTTTGCTGTGTTTTGAGCTCCATTAATAAGTTCAACTGCATCGCCTGCTTTTTCAGGGTCAATAATAGCTCCCCCTTCTCCATTACCAGTACTTGTAACATTAAAATCTTCTGATGGTTTTGTTTTTATTCCTGCTTTAAGGTCACGTATTTCTTGTAATATTTTTTTCTCTTCATCTAAACTTTTAACATATTTTAATTGACGTTCTAATTCATCTACCTCTAATAGTATTAATTCATTTTGAATTTTTACTTTTAAATCTGCAAGTTCAAGTAGTAATTTGCTTTCTTCATTACTTCCTTTTCTTGTATTTGCTAGTTTAAGATTTATTACTCTTATCTCTTCTTGTAATTCAGTATTTAGTAAATCTTTTTTAACTATAAATTTATCTGTTTGAATCTTTTCCCATTCTACACCTCCTTGCTCAAGATTTTTTTGTAATTGTTCAGAATATTGTTGGTTAATTAAAGCTTCTTTTTCTTTAAATTCTATTTGATTATATTCACGTTGTTTATTATTTTCTTCTTCTTGTTTTGCTAAAGCTTCGGCATTACCTTTATGCTTTGTTAAATTTTCTTCTAATTTTATGTCTTCATTTCTTAACCAAAGTTTATTTGCTTCTATTCTATCTTCTTTTTCTAATTCAGCAATTCTTTGTAAATTTTCTGCATTTTCAAAAGACATATCAATTCTTTTAACAATACCAAATTCTTCATCTTTAGCTAATTCTTTATTTAGTCTTACTCTTTCTTTTAATGTATTAATAAGAAATTTATTTGTTCCTATAAATTCTTTAGCTAATTTTATTTTCTTTTGTGAAGCATCGCTATCTGGTTCTAAACTTCCACCATTACTTGAAATAAGCAATTCATTTGTTTGTTTCCATATTTCAAGCTGTAGAGTGTATTGTGCATTTAATTCTTCGTACGCTTTTGTTTTTTTATCAATTTCAATTGAACTACCTTTTTCCATTCCAGTATTTGCAGTACCAAGACCAGTTAATGCAGAAGCTTGACGATTTGAATCTTTAAGTTTTTCAGCATTTAATTCATCTAGTGCAGCTTGAGTTGCTTTTTCTAAAGCATCCTTAATTTTAGTTTGGTCTTCCATTTGTTGTATTGCATACAAATGTCCTTCTTCAGCTTTCTGTTTTCTTAAATCACTTAATTCTTTTTCTTTTTTTAAAACGTTTTCTGTTGCCTTTAATCTTTCGTCACTTTCAGATTCAGTAGCAGCTTGAATTATTTCTAATGCTTTTACCTCGTCTAATAATTGTTGTTCTGTTTTTTCAAGAACTCCTGCTAATTTTAATCTTGCTTCAATTCTATCACTTAATGTTTTAGTTGCTATATCTCCAAATAATGCTCCAGATGTTCTATTTGCTGTTTGTTCAAATGTTTCAAGAAAATTTGTAAGTGAGTTTATACCTAAAGTAATAAGTGACATTGTGCCTCCTATTATTGTTGTAATAGCACTATCTCCCTCTGTTATTGTTAAAACAAATCTATCCCAAGCACCAGAAAGTTTTCCAACACCAGTAGCTAAATTGTCAACAGATTCTAAAGAATCAATTCCGTAAGCTTTTTCTAATTCTTTTGCAAATTTTGGTAATGCAGTTGATGAAAGAACTTCTCCTTTTTTAAGCATTTTGTCTAATTGACTAACTGATACTCCAACTGCTTTTGCCATTATTCCCATAGCACCTGGTAATCTTTCTCCTAATTGTCTACGTAATTCTTCAGTTGTAACTTTTCCTTTAGATAACATTTGTTCTAATGCTAAATAAACACCTTTTAATTCATCTGTTCTTAAACCTAATACTGATGATGCTTTTGTAACAGACCTAAATATGCCCATTGTTTCCTTTAAACTTATATTAGAAGCCATTGCTGCGGCTCTAAATTTTAACCATCTTTCTGCTGTTACACTAATTTTAGCTCCAAATTTATCATTTAATTCTATTAAAAATTCCATAGACCTTTTAACTTCAGCCATATTACCTTTTGAAATTTTTTCCATTGCAAAACCTAAACTTTGAAATTTTATTGTTAGACTAGCAATACTAAGTAATGCTTTTCCTATAGTAGCTATAACTCCTACTAGACCTAAAGCTCCTAACAAACCTTTAAAACCTTTCATCATTCCGCCCATTGCTGAACTATTTTTTTTCTTAGCAACAGTACTTTTATTTGTTGCTTTAGCTTCTCCTAATAATGCTCTTGTATTTTTATTAGTAGCAGTTGTATTTTGTCTTTTATTTTTTGAATTAGTTTTAGTAAGGTCTGAATTTCTTTTAATTTCATTAGAATTTCTTGTTAATCTTTTAGAATTAGTTTTTGTTAAATCTCCTAATCTTTTTATACTATTATTTAATTCTGTTATTTTAGATTTAAAACCACCCATAGAACTTGCCATCTTATTAAAAGCTGCAACATTTCCAGTTGACATTTTGCCTAAAGTTTTATCTAATAATTTAAGCTCAATTATTAATTGCTTAATTTCTTTAACTGCTTCGTCTGTTGATAGTTTTACTTTTTCTGCCATTTTAAAAATTTTGTTTTGCTAATTTACTTTTATTAGTTTCAAGTAAATTAACCCACCTTAAAACACTTGTTGTTTTTATATCTATTCTATAACCAGTTTCTAAATTACCTTCAAGCATAAGAGCTTGTGAATCTAATGATTTTTCAATACCAGTAACACTTGTAATTTTATCTTCTTTTAATTCCTGATCTGTTATTTTATATTTTATTTTAAAATTAGAATTAAGTATGTTAATCTTATTTTTAAGATTCATAATTACTCTATTTGCACTTTTTAATTGTTTATTAATCTCTTTTGATTTGTCAAATTTACATCCTAATTCATTAAGAATATCTAAAACTAATATTTCATTAGTTTCAATATATAAATTTAAAACTTTAACAATAGCATTGTGTTGTGATTCTAAATAAATCATACGTGCAAGTTCCTTTTGTTTTGCTAATTCTTTTTTATCAAAAGTAATAGCTTTATATTCCTCTTCAATTTTATTAAATTTAATAGTCAAGTCATTAATGTTTTTTTCTACATATTTATTAACTTGGTCATCTGTAGAATCATTTACATTAAGTATAAGGTACATTAGGTCATTTTGGCTTACGCACATCATAAAATTATAGATAGGCATATCTGAACAACTACTGTAAGTTTTAAACGTCATAAATCTATCTCTATATTAGTTTGAAATTTTTTTTCTAAATATTTATATAATTGTTTAAAAATAATATCCTCAAATTGATTTAATTCTTCATTTGTAAATTCCATTATTGCTTCGCCATAACCTTTAAAATTAGAATTTTCTTTTGACTCCCCATCAATTAATTTATTAGTTAAAAGAGTATCTGTACTTTTCATAAATAACATTCCATCTTCAATAGCTACAAATAAACTTTTATACCAATTACCTGTGTCCCTTAATGTAATATGGCTAGTTCTTGAATATGGAGATTTCTTTTTAAGTTTAATTGTATATTCAGCATACTGACCACCACCAATTAAAACACCATCTCCATCAACACCAAGATTGTAAAAACGTCTTTTTGCAGCTCCTAATAAATAACCAGAATTATTTTTAACAAACTGTTTTACAAGTTCTGGGACTGCTCCACTAAATGCTTCTAATTGTTTTATGTATTCTTCTAAACTCATTAAAGCAAAAGTACAAAAAAACCTCCACATTATTTGCGGAGGCTTTAATATGGTAAAATATATATTTAACTTTTACGCAATCGTATCAGTTAATACATTTGAACGTAATAAAACTCCACTATTATCAACTACATCAGAAGCTAATGTTTGAAATTGAACTTTAATTACATCAGTTGAAACCATTGCACCAACAGTTAACACATAATTTCCATCAACTGCTCCTGCAACAACTGTAGCTGATTCTGCAACATCATTGTTATAAACAGTAAAAGCAGTAATTCCTACTACTGCTGTTGAACGGTCTTGTGCTAATTTTGCAGTTACATTAATTGTACTTCCTGCTGTTAAAACGCTAGTAAACTCTAAATTAACTCCATTAACCAATGGCACATCCATTGAAACAAAAGTTAATTCCTCTTGATGCAAAATTGCATAGTTTCTATCAAATTGACTTCTTTCTAAGAATTGAATTAATACAGATTTGCTTTCAGCATCTCCACCTTCTACTTTACGTTTTGTAAGTTCTGGTGTTGTGTGTCCTGCTGCAAACCCACTATAACTTCCATCAGAGTTTGTTGCCAACATCCAATTTCCTTCATTATCTCCTATAATAACATCAAAGTTTTTGTAACCTCCTAGTTTGTCTATTTGGCGATAAAACTCATGTCCTTCTTCATACATAAATTTGTATTCTGGTAAACCTTTAAGGTTTAATCTTTTTATTCCACTTGAATTTGTAGAATAAGTATCTTCTGCTGATAAATCTTCAAAAGCACTTGCACCCATTAATGGAATAATTGTTCCATCCATGATAAGTGGTTTTAAATAAGTTAAATCAAATGCTTGATTTCCTGGTATTTTAAATCCTCTTTTTAGAAGAAGTAAATTGTCTGGTGTTCCGAATAATGATAAACAACCAAGTTTACCAGTGTTTGCAGAGATATCTCCTCCACAAGCAACTTTGTCAGCGATTTCGCTAATTGTTAAGCTCATAACTTTATTATTTTATTTTATTAATTTTTTGTAATCTTATTAATTGTTTGAAAATTCCTTCGTTTGTAGTAGAGTAATTATCTCCACGAGCATACTTTTCATTTTCAATCTTAAAGCCAATCATTACAATTCCATTATACCTTTTAACTTTAGGTTTTTTTGCAATTTTAACAATTGTCTTTTTCTCATCTTTATTTTTATCTGACATAATTTAAAAAAATTTAATTGGTTTTATACAAGTATCTATAATTTCTAAGTCAACACTAAATCTTAAAGCATCCCATATTGCAATTGTTCCAGATTCATCTCGTGATTCAGTATTGCTATAATTAGGATATTTAATGCTTTTAAAACTTTCGTTTTCGCTTTGTATTGTCAAAACGTTTGATTGTTTAAAAGCAGTTCTAATATTATACAACAAAGGCATAAGTACTTTTCCATAAGTGAGTTTAATTCTCTCTCTGTTTTCCATACTTTGATTTGTTGTAACTGCTAAAACAAATGTTACATTAGTAGCAACTAACATAGTTTTTTGATGGTCTTCGTCTAAAGGGTAAAGCATCCAAATTAAAGGATATGTTGTGCTTCTATCTCTATTAGCTAAAAATGCATTTAACTCTACCTGATCTCCATAACCAAATGTTACTGGATAAGTTTCGCTATTTACATTAAAAGACATATCGGGCAAGTAAGAAAAAATATTTTCTAACACGTCCTCTATTACTATTGTTTTGCTTGATACTGGCATTAAATTGTAAATTGATTTATTTGTCCCCAATCTTTAGGGTTGAAATTCATATAAGTATCAGCTACAAGCTCGTTTGTATCACGTATAAATTGATACAACGTTGCATCAAACTGGTCTTGCCCATAAAAGTAATCTACACCGTATCCACCTAAAATACCATCTCTAAAAACAATTGTATTTTTTGTGTTATCTCCTTGAACAGTATTAAAAAAGCTTCTCCATGCTTTAGTAACTTTAAAATTTGGCATTACAGTTTCAGAGTTAGCAGATTTATTTTTTCCGCTTCCTGCATCTCCTCTTGTTATAAAAGAATTACTTTCATAATAAAAATAGACGTAATCAGCTAAAAAGCTTTTATCGTGCTTACAATTTATTACTGGTTCTCCTAATGAAACAGTACCTCTTCTAATACCTTTCCAAACAACAACATCGCCATTTGCTTTAGTATAAGTGTGACCGTTTAATAGTCTATCCCATTTAACATCTTCCCCAACCTTAATAAAAGTCGGGGTTGATGAATCTAATGTATTGAAAAACTCTGTGGCTAATCTAATTCCTAAACATTTTTCAAGACAATCTTGCTCATATTCGTTTATAAAGTCAACCACTTTACTTTCAACATCAGTTATTGAATCTGATATTCCAGGCTTTGCGTGTGGCAAATAAATGTCCCCTTTAAAGTATGTTGTATTTATAATCATTATTCAGCTTTTTTTGTCTTTCCTTTTGTCAGAATTCCATGCTTTATTAAAGCATCGTAAGTAGATTTTGCAAATGTAGCTTCATCTCCCTTTTTACAAGTTCCATGGTCTATTGCGTATCTACCTTTAATTAGTCCTTTACTACTCATTATACAGCAGTAATTGCAGTTTTAACTGTAGCAATATCGTCATAGATAAATGCTTGTCTGTCTAATTGCTTAACAAATTGGTAGTATCTTGATTCCCCTACCATTGTAAACATATTTGTAATAAATTGGTCATTAATCCAACCCATTCTAATAGAATAAGGAACGTAGTTAATTACATTCATCATTTTCATATCAGCTACAAATATTTTTCCTGCTGGTATCTTTTCCCAAGGCTTGATTGTTACTCCACCAATAGAAACTTGGTTAAATAATCCTGCTTGTGGGTATAATGGGTAACCATCAGTTCCTTTTGCAGATACTAATTGTAGGTAAAAATCAACTGGGTTGATAAGAACAACATTAGCTTCGTAAGCACTTTCGTCAGTATAATTATGAGTTGTATAAATATCAGTAATACAAGCATTAACTACATCCATAAAGTTAGGGTTAGTTACAGCTAAAGCCATACTTCCTGCAACAAAAGCTCTACCAACAACTGTTGAACCTTCTGGCTCTCCTGCTGCTCCCGTACCAAAGTATAATTTATTCGCTTTGAATAGACCATGCTTTTTATTTAAGTATTCTGTAGCAACAGATTCTAAACGTGCAACATCAGTTACAGCTTCTTCTGTTAATATTTCGTGAGCTGCAATTTTAAATGGTTGAGCAAAACGATTTACCCAATTGAAATCAATTTGTGGCTTTGCCGCTCCTTCAGCTACAAAAGTATAATCCCCATCTTTAGGTGCTAATTCTGAATAAGAATAAACTGGACTTGATGAAGAACTTACAGATGCCATACTAACTAATAAGTCATCATTTCTTAAATTAAAGTTTCCTAAATCATTGTGTGCTGTTGCAGGAAATGCTACTGGGTCTGTTCCGTTTCCAGTTGTAATATCTGCTACTGCTTTAGGAGTAAATTCAATTGAACCACTTCCACTATCAAACATAGACTTAATTTCTGATGATTTCTCAACAAAAAATTCTTTAAGTTGTTGCTTGTAAGATTTTAATTCTGCTTTTTCTTGACCGCTAATAAATTCTTCTAAAGCGTTTCCACTTTTTTCAATTTGTGCAGTTAATTTTAAAATTTCTTCTCTACTTGTGTTTGCATCTTTTTGTGCTTCTTGTAAGTCTGTTTGAAATCCTTTGAACTTTGCGTCCAATGCATTTTGCATTTCTTCTGGTGTCATTTTTTAATTTTAAAAGATTATTAATTTATTTATTTAATTACAAGAGTGATTGCTCGGCTCTTATTTATAAATAGAGTGATTACTCGGCTCTATTAACTTTTTAACCATTTTTCAATAGCTGATTTTTCTTCTATAACTTCTACTACTGTTTCTTTAGTAGTTGATGATATTGTAGGAGTAAATGAATTACTTCCCATTAATACTGCTGAACCTTCAATTGCTTTTGCTTCTGTAATTGCGTAGAACATTTTAGTTCTTTCCAATTCTTCTCTATTTGCAACCATTGGTGCGTATTTTTCATAGTTTTGTTTTTGTTCTGGGTAATCATCGTGATTAATACAAACAAATAATTTTACATATTGCATTCCAACAGAATGTTCAGTAATAGCCCCTTTCATATATTCATCAAACATTTGTTTGTTCTGACTTTCTTTAACTAAACTATCAAAAGTTAAAATCTCTGTATTTCCTTCCATATCAAAACCTAAAGATTTCCAACTTACTGTATCTGTATAAGCTTTTAAATCTTCTCCTTTTGATATAACGTGGTCAAATTTTCTTATGTGTTCTTGTAGGTGTAGCATATTGCTACCTCTTTCTTTTAATGATTTATCCCATATTCCTGGAATATGTACATCTTCGTGAGAATCTAAAATATTAGTAGAGTTAATTGCAATCTTAACTAGTATTTCTTTTGCATTAGTATTTACATTATGTTCTTTAGCAGTAAAATCCTTTTTTAGCAAAGTTGTTGAAAAACCAAATCCATCTGCCATTTTCATTTCAGACTTTTTAGTATCAATAATTAATTTTTCATTATTAACAATAAAATCAAAATATTCTTTTTCTGTTTCGAATGACTTACCTATTACATTATACATAATTATTTATTTATTGTTTTTTTTTCAAGTGATAATAATTTTTTTCTTTATTGATCGATTTCAATTGGGTCTGAATTATTACCTTCTATTGTTTTTCTTAAATTATTTTTTACTGTTTCTAAACTCATATCTCTTGATTTATTACTTGTCTTATTTTTTCTTCCTGATCATCAGTTAAATCTTCTTCTTCTATATTTTCTTCAGTTGGATTTGATGTTGATTGTAATGGTGCTAAATTAATATTTTTATCCATACCAACCATTTCTAATGCAATTTCATCAGGCAGTCCTGATACTCGTAACATATTTAACGCATTTCCTCTTTCCCATACACCTTTATATCTTTCAATTAATATAAATTGCATAATAGGTAGATGCTCATAATCTCCTTGTAACTCAAGTCCTTCTTCTGTTAATACTTTATTAAATACTGCACAAAAAGCATCTAAACTTGATTGCATTTCATTTTGCAAATAAGAAACCATTGATTCCTTAAAGTTATTATATGTAGTTTTTTTAGCTTCTAAACTTATAATATCTTTTGGTATATGTAAAGCTGTATATATTATATTACCATCAGTTTTAACAGATTCATCTAATCCTAAATCACGTAATGCAATGTGTAAAGATTTATGAGTTACACTTGCACTTAATACAAGTCCTCTTTTTCTATTAAAACCTAAACCATAATTATCTTGGTAATTTCTTTCTATCTGGTCTTTTTCTTCTTTGTTTAACGGGAAACCTTCCTTTACACCGCTAATCATTTCTTTACCATTAGATTTAAGTATAATGTTTTTGGCAATTAAACTATCTTTTGTATTTAGTAAAGTTTGTCTTAATCCTGTTAATCTACTTTCAGCTAAATATGGATTCCTATGCATTGCATTTGGTAAATCATAAAAGAACATTAAATCTCTTAATTTAATTTTTATGTTCTCTTCGTCTTCATCATATATTATTTCTGTATTTAAATATTTTTCTGTTTGACTTTTGTTTATATAATTATTTTTATCTAAACTATCTGGAAAAGTAATTAATGAATAATCAAGTACATAAATTGAATTTACTGTATCTGTAAATACATTCTTTTTTGTATATAATACTCCAACGCCATTTGCAATTTGAGTAAACATTAAAGATTCTAATAAATCAGCTCTTGTTTGCTGAACATTTGGATTATCTAATAATTTAAGTAATGGAGAGTTTTTAAATTCTGCTCTTGTAGATTTCCTTATTACTCTAAAGTTAGCTTGACTAAAAAGTTTAGAAACAAATAATAAAGCAGGTGTTAATATTGGATGGGTTTGTGCAATTCTAAGGTTGTCTGTATCTTTTGTCCAGTTGTTAAATTCTTTAACATCATAGAAGTTAGTTCCGTTGTTATTCCTGTTCCATATAGGAAAAATAGGAAATTTTACGTTTAAACCGAGAAAATTCATAAGCTATTCATTAAGCTACAAAGCTAATGAATTTTTTTTACTTAAACCTAATCCCGAGCCAACCTATAAGATAACTTAATATATATCCAGTTGCATCCATTAAATGGTCTTGACATTTCGGGTCTATATCGTCAGTAACAAGTTGGTATCTATCTAATTTATAAGAGTAACTATAATATTCTTCTTCTAAATCTAAACTTGAATCAGTATATACAATCTTAAAACTTTGAACTTGAGTTATTCTTCTGTCAATACTTCCTGCACCTTTTACAGCAGGAACAGCTTTAAGCCCAGCATATTTAAGTTCGTCAACCATTACTTTTTTTGCTGAATCACAAACAATTAATGATTCATCAGATATTTCTGGACTCATCATTGTTCTTATATATTCGTAAAGTGGCATCCTCATTATAGATGATGGTTTGTATAATCTTTGATGTAAATAAAAAGTTCTATCCCCATCCCATTTAACCTCAACAATTGCAGTAGGACTACTTATTCCAAAATCTAAACCAAAATAACTTTCTTGTGGTAAATTATTGAAAAACTCATCAGTACAAGTTGACCATTCTCTATATACACGATTAGGTTTTTCAGCTTTTAATCCTAAAGCATAAACCAGGTGCATATATAAATTTGATGTTTTATTTTCAATATTAAATTTATTTGGTGGTGGTATATTAGTATCGGATACTTCTAAACCATTATGCATTAATTTACCATTTTCTACATAAGTACTTCCGTTTTCATAAGGATTATATGATTCTAAATCAGCAACAATACCATCACTTAAAAAATCTATATTATCTTTATAAGTAGACCTAATAAATTTACTTGATTCATGATGTTCGTATTTCTGAATAAAAAATTCTCTTGATGGATTAAAATCAGAAAATATTAAATCTGTTGTTCTTTGTTTTATTTGTAGAAAAACATCTTCTGAAAAATGCGATATTTCATTAAAGAAACTAATATCTTGTGTCATTCCTAATACTTTAGAAATAACATCTGTACCCATAAAATGAATTATTGAACTTGTTTTTTTGCAAGTAAATGTAGCGTCTTTTTTATTAAATACAAATCTTTGGTAAAGATAAGGGTCTGTTGATATTACTGATTTAAAATCTTCCAGGATTGTACCTACTGCATCAACTCTTGTTCCTCTCCAAACTGTAATTTTGTAATTTTTTTTTTGCATTAATATCATGCAAAACAATTGCATAATAGAGTAAGACTTACCGCTTCTTGAACTTCCAAAAGCAACTATTAATCTATATAAATTAGACGTATATGCTTCGTAAATTCCATCAAATGTTTTACTAACCTTAAATGTCATATATTAAAAATAAAGGGAGGCAGCTCCTATGAAAAAACTATAATTATTAAACCTTAAACTAAAATAAACGCCTCCCTTATTCTTTTTCTTTCCTAAATGTATGTTCTATTGTTATTGTAGAATCTCTTTCTTCCTCAATTATTTCTCTTCTTTGTAATTTTGGAGAAACATATTCTAATATTTTAAAATAATTTACCATAAAAGCTTCTTCATCTCCTTCTCCTTGAGTTAGCAAAATAGCATTTACTCTTTTAGAATGCTTTCCTTTAACATCATCTAAAAGTAATTCAAAATTGCTTTTTCTTGTGTTTTTTTCTTTACTCATTTATTAATTCTTTAATATCATTTTCAATATTTGGTTGTTTTAACCATTTTATAAGTAATAAATCCATTACATCCCCCTGATTTACATTGTGAACTGCACAAGCTATTTTTAACTTTTTCCTTGTACTATCACTTACCCAACAACCCATAAATACTTTATTCATATTTACAAAGATAATAATTTTACTGATAACAATAATAATGTAGGTAAAAACGTAAATAATGCATCTATTACATTAGGTGGACTAAATCTCATCTTTGCATCTATAATTTCTTTTCCTATTGATATAAATATCATAAAGCCTATAGCTTCCATTGTTGTACCCCATATTACTAATGGTGTTGCAATAATAGTTCCATAGAAAAAGTGTAATAACTTGTCTTTTTGTATTAATGCCATCTCTAATAATATTCTTTTAATTAATTTTTTCATACTTTTAATTTTTTTATTTTTAACTTTTACCCATAATATAATATAAAATGGTATAAATAATAATGATGTAATAATATTTAAAAATCCAAAAAATATTTTTTTCATACTTTTAATTTTGTTTCAATACAATAACCTTGATTATTAAATTTTTTAACTAAAATGTTAATTAAGTCATTAGCATAAATTTTATTTTTTCTACACAATAACATAAAATTATTCCAGTTTTCAGAATCTAAATCTACAATTTTATATTGAGTTATATCATCTTTTGTTCTTAATCTTTCATTTTCAGTTATTTTGCTATAAAAATCTTTAAAGTTTTTTTCAATACATAAATAGTCTACCCACAACTGAAACATTAATCTTCCATTATATTTACCTTTTTTTTCTTTCCATTCTAAAAAGTTTATTTTATCTATCTTAGACATATAATTAGTTGTTGTGTTCATTTTTTTAAAAGTTTGGTTCATATTTATTTATTATTGATTTTTCTGGTAATTCGTAATATTTATTAAGTACTCTAAAACATCTTGTTTGTACGTGCCTTTCCATTTCGTCAATAAGTGGATTAACTGTTTTTGAATCCATTTTCATCTTTAATTCATTTCTTAATACATCTCTAATGTATGAAACAGAATAATTTGTTCTTTCAAAATATTTTCTATGCAAATCCTCATGTCTAAAATATATATACTCTTTATTAGTATGTTCTTTCATTTCCTGCTCTAACCTGATCAATATATCTTTATGTGCTCCAGTTCTACTATTTTCTTTAGTTTTAATTAATATGTTAGTATTAATTTCTTCTTGTGTAAAAACCATTCTTGACTTAGTAAAATCAACTGCATCCATTTGTTCCAAATACTTTAAGAACTTTGGTATCTCTTTTGTTAAATCAGATAATATATTATGATTTGCCTTCCCTTTTAACGTTGGTATCTTTAAAACCCAATACCTATTCTCTTCTTCATCAATCCTAACAAATCTATCTTCGTGATTAGAAAACATAACTACTTTACCATAGAAATCAAGCATATATTCCTTAACGTGCTTTGGATTAACAGATATTCTCTTCATTGTTGATATTGTCTTAATCTTCTCCAAATCAGCAGCTTTGTCAATCTTAGTTTCCTCTATTATTAAAATATTCTTATCCGCATAAGTAGAGTTGTGACTTGAACTTATATCACTCGGACCGATTACACAAACATTTCCACCATATAAAATACCAAGCCAATCCCCGTATGTACTTTTACCAGTTTCCCTTTCACTACTTACTAAAGATAAAATTGGTAATATTTGTTTAGGATGCAAATAAAGTACTTTCATATATATTAAACCAAGCTCCCATTGCTCTCCCCATAAATGTTTAATCAAATTTATACTCCAAGGAATATCATCTTCAGAAACATCCCCATCATAAGCTACGTGAGAAAATTCAGAATATTGATTATATTTTCCGTATTTTGTTTTTTCAAAATTCTTGTTGTCTGGATATAATCCAAAACCAATATATTTAGGCATTGTTTCAAATATCTCCTTTGAATAGTCATCAATTATTGTAGCTTTACTCCAGGGAATTAATTCTGTTCTTAAAACATTTCTGTTGTCAACAGTTTCATTACTCCTAAAATAATCAACTCCAACTCTAATATATGGAGGCTTAATACTCAATAGTCTATTATTCAAAATAGTTAAAGCATTTAAAGTATTTCCATGACAATTTACTTTTTCATAAATATCAAAAGGAGTTAATGTCTGACCCTCTTTAACTTCCCAAATGTTTTTTTCAGACGAAACTATTTTTGTGCTTTTCTTCACTTTCCATCCATAAACACTTTTTACAAAGTAAACGTCTTTGTTTACTTCGTTTAATGCTACAGTTATTTTTCCTCTACCTAAATCCTGTAGTCTTTTGTCCCTCATGAGTAAACCCAAAGCTTCGTCAGCGAACTTTAAATTATACAAATTAATTGCGTTAATAATCATACGTTTTTCATAGTTTTAAGCCATTCCTAAAGGAACAACCATTAGCAAAAACCCCAACAATACTGGGGCATAAACAAAGATAGTGAAAAAGAACCCACATACCTAATAGTCCCTGATCAGGTTATAAACATTCCAAAACTTAGCAGTCTGAAGCCGAAGACAA